>ERZ772893.1692-NODE-1692-length-20537-cov-7.550825_pt1 | contig 20537 bp, 22 predicted proteins | sample MGYA00511482_ERZ772893 | MGnify/ENA primary metagenome ERZ772893 (study PRJEB29015, sample SAMEA2737687) | human gut metagenome | biome: human gut; feature: human-associated habitat; material: faeces | place: China | collected 2012 ... | reverse complement strand
ATACGGTCAATACCAAAGTAGGCGAGATCGCCGGTGAAGTGGGACAGACGCCGCTGGCATGGAACAGCGGCGTCTTTTCCATGATCCGAAATCTCTCTGAAACGGTGATCGTGCCGATTGCCGGGGTGATCCTTACCTTTGTGATGTGTTATGAGCTGATCCAGCTCGTGACAGAAAAGAACAATATGCACGACGTGGATACCTGGATGTTCTTCAAGTGGATATTCAAGACGTTCTGCGCAGTGCTGATCGTAACGAATACCTGGAACATCGTCATGGGGATTTTCGATGTGGGCCAGAGCGTGGTCAACCAGAGCGCGGGCGTCATCATCGGGGAGACCTCCATTGATATCAATTCCGTTATCACGGATATGGAGGCGCAGCTTGAGGCCCTGGGCACCGGGGAGCTGTTCGGGCTGTGGTTCCAGTCCCTCTTTGTGGGGCTTACCATGAACGCCCTCTCCATCTGTATCATGCTGGTGGTCTACGGCCGGATGATCGAGGTGTATTTGACCGCCTCTGTGGGGCCGGTCCCCCTTGCCACCATGACAAACCGGGAGTGGGGCTCCGCGGGGCAGAACTACTTGAAATCCCTGTTCGCCCTGGCGTTCCAGGCGTTCTTAATCATGGTGTGCGTGGGTATCTACTCGGTCCTGGTCCAGGGGATCGCCACGGATGGCGACCTGTCCGGGGCGATCTGGGCCTGCATGGGGTACACAGTGCTTTTATGCTTCGCGTTATTCAAAACGGGAAGTCTCTCAAAGTCCCTGTTCGGGGCGCATTAAAGGAGGTTTGATAGCTTGGCGTATGTAACGGTCCCGAAGGACCTGACAAAAGTAAAATCAAAAGTAATGTTCGGGCTGACCAAACGGCAGCTCGTTTGTTTCGGGGCGGCGGCACTCATTGGAGTACCGCTTTTCTTTTTGCTCCGGGGTACGGTCAATTCCAGCACCGCCACGGTCTGCATGATCGTGGTTATGCTGCCCCTGTTCCTTCTCGCCATGTATGAGAAGGACGGGCAGCCGCTGGAGGTGATCGCGGGCCAGATCATCCAGACGGTTTTCCTCCGTCCGAAGGAGCGGCCTTATATGACAAATAACTTCTATGCCGCCGTGGAGCGGCAGAACCAGGTGGAAAAGGAGGTGAGGGCCATTGTTCGGAAAGCGAAAGCAAGAGCCGCAGGCACAGCCGGCAGCCGGGAAGGTCAAGCTGACCGCCGCAGAAAAGCGTGAGATCAGGCGGATCATTGAAACGGCCAGGGGTGACGGGAAACCCCATTCGGCCCAGGATACCCTACCCTTCCGGCAGATGTACCCGGACGGCTTGTGCAGGCTGGACGATACCACATGGAGCCGGTGCATTGAGTTTGAGGATGTGAATTACCAGCTCGCCCAGAAGGACGACCAGACCGCCATCTTTGAGGCCCTGTGCGATATGTATAACGCCCATGATTCCTCTATCGGCATGGAATTATCCCTTGTGTGCCGGAAAGTAAATAAGGCGGATTTTCGCAAGAGGATCGAGATCGCCGCCCAGGGGGACCGCTTCGACGGGGTGCGCGCCCTCTACACGGATATGCTCCGGGGGCAGCTCGAACACGGCAACAACGGCATGGTCAAGACAAAAGTCCTGGTGCTGTCCATCGAGGCGAAGAACGGCAAGGAGGCGAGGGCCAGGTTTTCCCGGATCACCCTGGACGCCCTGAATTACTTCAAGGCAATGGGCGCGCTGGCAAAGGCCCTGGACGGGAAGGAATGGCTGGCGGTGCTGCATGGCGTCCTCCACCCGGACGGGGAACGGTTCTCCTTTGCATGGGAGTGGCTGGCGCCCTCCGGCCTGTCGGTCAAGGACTTTATCGTGCCTTCCTCCTTCCGGTTCGGGGAGGCCAGGCGGTTCCAGATGGGCGGGAAATACGGGGCGGCCAGCTTCTTGCAGATCACGGCCCCGGAGCTGAACGACCGCCTCCTGGCGGACCTGCTGGATACGGACAGCAGCATTTTTGTGAGCCTCCATATCCGAAGCATGGACCAGAATGAGGCGATCAAGACGGTCAAGCGCAAGATCACCGACCTGGACAGCATGAAGATCGACGCCCAGAAGCGGGCGGCCAGAGAAGGGTTCGACCTGGATATCATCCCATCGGATATCGCCACCTACGCGGGCGAGGCAAAGAACATCCTCCGGGATTTGCAGACCAGGAATGAGCGGATGTTCCTTTTGACCTTCCTGGTGGTGAATGTGGCGGACACGAAGCAAAAGCTGGAAAACGACATTTTCCGGGCTTCCTCCGTGGCGCAGAAGCACAACTGCCGCCTGGTGCGGCTGGACTTCCAGCAGGAGCAGGGTCTTGTGTCCGCTCTCCCCCTGGGCGTCAACCAGGTCAGGATTGAACGGGGGCTTACTACTTCCTCCGTGGCGATCTTCGTTCCCTTCATCTCCCAGGAGCTTTTCCAGGGAGGCGAGGCGCTGTATTACGGCCTGAACGCCACCTCCGGTAACATGATCCTGGCGGACAGAAAGCAGCTCAAGACGCCCAACGGCCTAATCCTGGGCACACCGGGCAGCGGCAAGAGCTTTTCCGCAAAGCGGGAAATCCTCAACGTGTTCCTGGTGACGAAGGACGACATTATCATCTGTGACCCGGAGGCGGAGTATTTTCCCCTGGTCCACCGCCTGGGCGGGCAGGTGATTAAGATATCCCCCACCAGCAGCCAGTATGTGAACCCCATGGATATGAGCCTGAACTACTCCGAGGATGACAACCCTCTGGCGTTGAAATCCGATTTTATCCTCTCCTTCTGCGAATTGGCGGCGGGAGGCAGGAACGGCCTGGAGCCGGTGGAAAAGACGGTCATCGACCGGGCTGTGCGCGTGGTGTACCGCCCTTACATGGCGGACCCGAAACCGGAGAATGTCCCCATCCTGGAGGATTTGTACGACGAGATCAGGCGGCAGCCGGAGCCGGAGGCGCAGAGGATCGCCGCCGCCCTGGAGCTGTATGTCCATGGCTCGCTGAATGTCTTTAACCACCGTACCAACGTGGATATCAACAACCGCCTTGTGTGCTTTGATATCAAGGAATTAGGCAAGCAGCTTAAAAATCTGGGGATGCTGGTCATCCAGGATCAGGTGTGGAACCGCGTCACGGTGAACCGGAGCGAGGGCAAGTCCACCCGGTACTATGTGGATGAATTTCACCTCCTGCTGCGGGGCGAGGTGGGGAGCTGGAGCGTGGAGATTTGGAAACGCTTTCGGAAATGGGGCGGCATCCCCACCGGGATCACCCAGAATATAAAGGACCTTCTGGCCTCCGCGGAGATCGAGAACATTTTTGAGAACAGTGATTTTATCTATCTCTTAAACCAGGCCAGCGGCGACCGGAAGATACTCTGCGAGCGGCTGAACATCTCCACTCAGCAGGCGGCGCATATCAGCAATTCCGGCCCCGGACAGGGGCTTATCTTTTTCGGGAACGTGATCCTGCCCTTTGTGGATGACTTCCCCCGTGACAATGAGCTGTACGGCATTATGACGACCCGGTTATCGGATATTTCCGGGCAGAAGCAGGCAACAATGGACGCGCCGGAGGAAACGGCGGGTGAACCAGGAACAGGAGGTTACGATGGAATACCTGAAAACAACGACATTCAAGAATAAAGAGTTTGGCAGCGTCCGCATGATCGAGGATGGAGGGAGGCTGCTATTCTGCGGCATTGACGTGGCGGCGGCCCTGGGATACGCAAAACCCCGCAATGCTTTGGCTGCCCATTGCAAGGGGGCCCTGAAACGGGGCGCCCTTACTGCCGGGGGCGTGCAGGAGCTCACCTTCATCCCGGAGGGGGACGTGTACCGCCTGATCGTTCACAGCCGCCTCCCCGGCGCAGAGCGGTTTGAAAAGTGGGTGTTTGAGGAAGTGTTACCCGCCATCCGAAAGACCGGGGGCTACATGACGTCCTCCCTCCTGGAGCAGGCGGCGGCCGACCCCAACGTGCTCCTGCGCTTTGCCGGGGAGCTTCTGGCGGAGCATGAAAAGAATGAGCGCCTTTCCCATGAGGTATCCCGGCTGAAGCCGAAAGCGGATTATTACGATACCTTCATCCATCCCGGCGACTGTACGAACATCCGGGCCACGGCGAAGGAGCTGGGGATCGGGGAGCGGGCCTTCTGCCGGTTCCTGGTGGAGGCGGGCTTTTTGTACCGCTGCCCGGCCGGGTATCTGCTCCCCTACGCAAAGCCCTCCAACAAGGGGCTGTTCGTGGTAAAGGACTTTGTGGCGGAAAACGGCCACTTCGGGCAGCAGACCATCATCACGCCCCAGGGCAAGGCATTGTTCCGTATGCTTCTGAATGAACACTGAAAGGAGATTCTGACTATGAGCAAAAAAGACAACATTTACCTGATCGGTGCCGCCTCCTATGAGGATACCGTGGAGCAGCGGCTTACTTTATACAGCTATATCCGCCAGCTTGCCTTCCTGGCAAAGCACATGAAAACCGCCGAGGATTATATCCACCTGAAACGGGCGGCTGCCGCCTACGGGGACAAGGCGGAGGAACTGTTCGCCTCCTGGGATATCCCCGGCCGCTACCTGGTCTATGGCGACCCCGGCGACCTGGACGCCCTCCGGGAGAAGGAGCTCCTGGACTATGGGGAGGACGACGGGGACGATCTTACAGAAGATGACCTGACCGAGGATGACTTCCCCGATGACAACGGGGAGGATTTCGAGGGGGAGGATTTTGAGGGCGAGGCCTTCCTGGACCTGCTGGCGGATATGGCGGGGAAGGCCCGCTTTGTTTCCGAGGTGCTGGATACCCTCCTGGAGATCAGCGGGGGGCAGCCGGATTCGGCGGCGTCCGAGCATGAGTAACCTGACCCATTTAAGCCTGTTCTCCGGGATCGGCGGCCTGGACCTGGCGGCGGAGGCCGCCGGGTTTGCCACCGTCTGCCAGTGCGAATGGGCGGATTTCCCCTATTCCGTCCTGGAGGCGCACTGGCCGGAGGTCCCCAGGTTCCGGGATATTACAACACTGACGAAGGAGGCGTTCTTTGAAAAAACAGGACTTGAAACCGTCACCATCATCTCCGGGGGCTTCCCCTGCCAGCCCTTCTCCACCGCTGGAAAGCGCAAAGGGTTTGAGGATACCCGCTACCTGTGGCCGGAAATGTGCCGCGTTATTACCGAGCTGCGGCCCCGTTGGGTGCTTGGGGAAAATGTTGCTGGCTTCATCAATATGGGGCTCGACAAAACGATCTTTGACCTGGCAAAAGCGGGATACTCTGTTCTCCCATTCGTATTTCCGGCTTGCGGCGTCGGCGCATGGCATGAGCGCCAGCGAACTTTTATCGTCGCGGCTGATGTTTCCCACGCCCCTTGCCTCCGACAAGGGGACCGCCAGGGACGCGGCAAGCCTGGATGTGTACCTGTCCGGCAATGGGATTTTCCGAAAGCGGAACAAAAACGGGGCGGTCTGGAGCCTGTCGCTGTCGGCGGCGGTGTTCTACCTGACCCCGGTGGCGTCGGACGGGTTCCGCTCCCTGCTGAAAACCTCTGCCTACGACCCGGCGAAGAAGGACCGGAACCTGTCGGCGCAGGTGGTATTCCAGGAGCGGCCGGTGTCGGAAACGGCGGCGCTCAACCCGGACTGGGTGGAATGGCTCATGGGCTTCCCGAAGGGATGGACGGACGTATCCTCTGGGAGCGGGAGCCCGATGGAGTCCCCCGCATGACGGAGCGCATGGACGGGCGGGCATTGCGGCTGAAAACTTTGGGCAACGCGGTCTGCCCTCCCCAGGCATACCCCATCTTCCGGTATATCTCCATGATCGAAACGGGCGAGTGTATCCATATCTGCCCCTATGGAAAGGCGGGTGATAAAGCATGAAGGAGCTGAAAGCACCGGATAAGGTCACGCAGAAGATGACCCATGACGGCGCCGTGGCGGAAAACCTGTCCACGGGCGAGGTGACAAATATCAGCAGCCGGGAGGCGGAAACGGATTTCTCCGCTGACCGGGAGCCGCTTCAAACGGCGGAGGCAGCGGCGGAACGTGCCGCCCACGCCCATGACCGGCACAAGGCAAAGCAGGCGGCCAGGGCGGACGCGGAAACGGTCCGGGCAGGATCGGAGGCCAGAGGCCGCCCTTCTTCCCGGCTGCAATTCACGGACGAGGAACTGGCAGCCCCGGATTTGCGGAAAGCGATCCGGCGCTCTGACCGGGCAGCGGATAAGCTGGACGCGGCAAAGGAGGCCATCCCCACAAGGAGGGTCCTGAAAACGGAGCGTGTCTTTGACGAGGCGGCGGGCAAAGGCAAGACCCGCCTCCGCTTTGAGGAAGTGGAGAAAAAACCTAACGGTCACCTGCGGCACAATCCACTTGCCCGCCCGGTGCAGGAATTGAAGGCTACCGCCCACGGGGAGGTCCGCAAGGTGGAGCACGAAAATGTGGGCGTGGAGGCCGGGCACAAGGGCGAGGAACTGGCGGAGCGCGGTGTGGCTCGTGCGGCGGGCGGTGTTCGTTCCGCTGTCAGGGAGCGCCGCATGAAGCCCTGGCGGGACGCGGTAAAGGCGGAAAACGCCTCTGTCAAGGCAAACGCCGATTTCCTCTACCAAAAGGCGCTCCATGATGATCCGGGGCTGGCCGCCGCGAACCCGGTCTCCCGGTATCTGCAAAAGAAGCGTATCCAGAGGAACTACGCAAAGGAGATCCGCCAGGCCGAAAAAACGGCAAAGAATACCGCCGCCGCTACCAAAAGCGCGGCGCAGAAGGCAAAGGACGCCTTCAAGGAAACCTTCCTCTATGTGAAGCACCACAGCCGGGCGGTCCTGCTCATCATCGGGATCGGCGCCTGTGTGGGACTGCTGTTCGGGGGAATGTCCTCCTGCTCCATCATGGGAGGCTCCGGGGTGGGCGGCGTCTTTATGAGCTCCTACCTCTCCGAGGACGCGGATATGCTGGCGGCGGAGGCGGCCTATGCGGATTTGGAGGCGGAACTTCAAAACGAGCTGGACCACTACGAAAGCTACCATCCGGGTTATGACGAGTACCGCTTCGACCTGGACGAGATTGGCCATGACCCCTATGTGTTAATTTCCATCCTGTCGGCCTTCCATGAGGGCGTGTTCACCATGGACGAGGTACGGGGCGAGCTTCAAACGCTCTTTGATAAGCAATACACGCTCACCCAGACCGTGACGGTGGAGGTCCGCTACCGGACGGAAACCAGGACGGACAGCGAGGGCAATGAGTATGACGTGGAGGTGCCCTACAACTATTACATCTGTAACGTGACCTTGGAGAATTTTGACCTCTCCCATCTGCCGGTTTATATGATGGACGAGGAACAGCTTTCCCTATATGCCGCCTACATGAGCACCCTGGGGAACCGGCCGGACCTGTTCGGCGGCGGAGAATATCCAAACGCCTCCACCTTGCAGGAACCCACCTACTATGACATCCCCCCGGAGGTCCTGGAGGATGAAGCCTTTGCGGCCATGATTGCCGAGGCGGAAAAGTACTTGGGGTATCCCTACGTCTGGGGAGGCAGTTCACCCAGCACTTCCTTTGACTGCTCCGGGTTTGTGTCCTGGGTCATCAATCATTCCGGCTGGAATGTAGGGAGGCTGGGTGCCCAGGGGCTTTACAATATCTGTACCCCGGTATCCAGCGCCCAGGCGAAACCCGGCGACCTGATCTTTTTCAAGGGAACCTATGACACGCCGGGCGTCTCCCATGTAGGTATCTATGTGGGAGGGGGAATGATGATCCACTGCGGGTCCCCGATCTCCTACACAAGCATTAACACGAATTACTGGCAGGCCCACTATTTTAGTTTTGGCCGTTTGCCATGATGGGAGGTGGATACCATGCTTACCTTGCAGCCGGTATCCCTGGCGGAGGCAAACGCCTTTGTCGCCCTCCATCACCGCCACCATAAGCCGGTCCGGGGGCACAAGTATTCCCTGGGCTGCTTTACGGGCGGGCAGCTTGTGGGCGTGGCGATCACCGGGCGGCCGGTCAGCAGGTATCTGGACGACGGCCTCACCCTGGAGGTCAACCGCCTGTGTACCGATGGCACCCGGAACGCCTGCAGCTTCCTTTACGGAGCGGCGGCGCGGGCGGCGAAGGCCATGGGATACCGAAAGATCATCACCTACATCCTGGATACGGAGGACGGGGCCAGCCTCCGGGCGGCGGGCTGGTCCTGCGCGGGGCTGGCCGGAGGGAAGGAATGGACGGGGAAACGAAAGCCCGCCGAGCCCCTGTACCCGGCGCAAATGAAATATCGCTATGAAAAAATGCTCAACGGGAGGTGAGTATATCAACATCGTTTCTTACGGAGGCGGCGCGAACAGCACCGCCTTACTTGTAGGGCTGCACCAGCACCGTATCCCTGTGGACCTGATCCTGTTTGCGGATACGGGCGGCGAACATCCCTACACATACGCCTATCTGGACACAATGAACCGCTGGCTGAAGGATCACGGGATGCCGGAGATCACCCGCGTTTATAAGACCACCCGTGACGGAAAGCGGCTGACCCTGGAAGATGAATGCCTGAAAAGCGGCACGCTGCCCTCCATCGCCTATGGCTTCAAGCGGTGCTCCCTGAAACATAAGATCGGGCCGCAGGAAAAATTCTGCAACAACTATCCTCCATGCCGCAGGGTGTGGGACAGCGGGAAGAAGGTAGTCAAATTCATCGGGTATGATGCCGGGGAGAGCTACCGGAGCGAAAAGGTCCTGCTGAATGACCTGGCAGACCCAAAATACAGCAAATGGTATCCCCTGATGGAATGGGGATGGGATCGGGAGGCTTGTATCCGGGCAATCGAGGCGGCGGGGCTGCCCCAGCCGGGGAAGTCCTCCTGCTTTTTCTGCCCCAGTATGCGGGCGGAGGAAATCATTGACCTTCGGGAGAACCACCCGGATTTGTTCCGGCGTGCGGTCGCCCTGGAGGATAACGCCCAGGCAAACTTGAAAACGGTCAAGGGCCTGGGGCGCAGCTATTCATGGAAAGAACGATTTGGAAAGGAGTTTTGCACACATGGCAACAGTTGAGAAAATCCGCAATGACATTGCGAAAACGAAGGAGAAGATCGCCGAGCTTCAGAAGAAGCAGCGGGCGCTGGAGGCCCAGCTTACGGAGGAAGAAAACCTGGAGATCGTCCGCATGGTCAAGGCCGTGAAGATGGATAACCGGGAGCTGACCGCCTTCCTGAAAGCCTATGCCAGCGGCCTGATCTCCCTGCCGGAGGACATGATGGCCGCTGACAGCGGCGCGGAGGATGAAAACGAGGAAATGGAGGATTTTGAACATGAGGAATAAAACCATGCCGCGGCTGCTGGCCGCTTTTCTGGCGCTCCTGCTGTGCATGGGCGCTTTTTCTGTGACCGCTTTCGCTTATGGTGGTGAAACGGAAACTGACGGGAGCATGGCGCCCTATGACCCGGAGCCGGGCGCGGCGGAAATGAAGGATACCGAGGCGGCCTCTGATACGGAAGATACCGGGGATGGTTCCCAGACGGAGGGCGTCGCGGATACCGACACCCTGGCGGAGGAACAGATTTCCGATCTGCTTTCCGCTCTGATCGGAGCCCGGGGAAATATCACCGTGACGGAGGATGGTGTGGAGATCACCTCCGAAGAAGGAGCAAAGCAGACCGGCACCGTCACCACAAACGGCGGGCGTTTGAATGTGCGGACCGGCGCGGGGCTGGACAATGACGCCTTCACCCAGCTTGAAAACGGGGCCACCGTGGAGGTCATCGGGGAGGATGGCGACTGGATCAAGGTACTCCTGCCGGAGCGTGTGGGGTATGTCCATTCCGACTATCTGACGGTCACCGAAGGGGCGGCCTCCGATGGGGCAGCTTCTCCCTCTCTATCGGGGAGGATGACCTTTCCTCCCTGCTGGAGCTGTTCATGGGTGGAGGCGGCGCCGCCCTGACCCCGGACGGGAACCTGACGCTCATTGACGACATTGGCAGCGCCACGGCGGCGGGCAAGCAGTTCATCACCGTGGAAAGCAAAAACGGGAATGTCTTTTACCTGATTATCGACCGGGACGATGACGGGGAGGAAACGGTCCATTTCCTGAACCAGGTGGACGAGGCGGACCTTCTGGCGCTCACAGAGGACGGACAGGCGGCGGAGACGCCCATTGTCTGCACCTGTACGGAGAAATGCGCGGCCGGGGCTGTGGATACCTCCTGCCCGGTGTGCAAGACCAACATGAGCGAGTGTACCGGGAAGGAGGCCGCTGCCGAGCCGGAGCCGGACGAACCGGAGGAACCGGCGGAGGAAAAGAAAGGCGGCGCGGGGGCGGTCCTGGCGGTGCTTCTGCTCCTGGGAGCGGGCGGCGGCGCGGCGGCCTATTTCCTGGTGGTAAAGCCGAAGCAGGGGAAGAAAGCCCCCTCTGCCCTGGATGACCTGGATTTGGAGGATGAAGAAGAATATCTGAATGAGGATGAAACGGAGGAAACGGAATGAAGTTAGTGATCTGTGAGAAACCGAGTGTAGCAAAAAGTATCGCGTCGGCCCTGGGTGTTACATCCAGGGCCGATGGCTTTTATGAAGGAAATGATCTGATCGTTTCCTGGTGTGTGGGCCACCTGGTCTCTCCGCTGGACGCGGCGGGATATGACGAACATTTCAAGAAATGGCGCTATGACGACCTCCCGATCCTGCCGGAGCCTTTCCGCTATGTGGCCGCTCCCGGCAAGGAGAATGTGCTTCATAACCTCCGCTCCCTGATGGAGCGCCCGGATGTGGATACCGTGGTAAACGCCTGTGACGCAGGGCGCGAAGGGGAGCTGATCTTCCGGCTGGTGTATGAAATGGCGGGCTGCCATAAGCCCATCCTGCGCCTCTGGATTTCTTCCATGGAGGATACGGCGATCCGGGAGGGCTTTTCCGAGCTGCGCCCCGGTGCGGAGTATGAGGCCCTGTACCAGTCTGCCCTTTGCAGGCAAAAGGCGGACTGGCTGGTGGGGATCAACGCTACCCGGCTTTTCTCCGTCCTCTACCACCGCACTTTGAATGTTGGGCGCGTCCAGACACCCACCCTGGCAATGCTGGCGGAGCGTGACGCAAGGATCAACGGCTTCCAGAAGGAGAAATACCACCATGTACGGCTGAAGGTGGATGGAGCCGAGGCGGTTTCGGAGAAGTTTACCTCCCAGGAGGACGCCCAGGCGGTGCGGGAGGCTTGCCAGAATGGGCAGGCCGTGTGTACCTCTGTGATCCGGGAACAGAAAAAGGAGCAGCCCCCGAAGCTCTATGACCTGACTACCTTGCAGCGGGAGGCAAACCGGATGTTCGGCTACACGGCGAAGCAGACGCTTGACTACGCCCAGAGCCTCTATGAAAAGAAGCTGCTGACCTATCCCCGGACGGACAGCAGGTACCTGACCTCCGACATGGCGGAAACGGCCTCCTGCGTCATCGGCCTTACGGCAAAGGTGCCGCCCTTTGACGGGTGCGCCAGCTTCTTCCCGCTGGTGGAGGGGATGGCCTCCGACAAGGATGTATCCGACCACCACGCCATTATCCCCACAATGGAAATGGAAAAGGCGGATATCGGTGCCCTGCCCGTAGGCGAGCGGAACGTGTTCCTCCTGGTCTGCTGCAAGCTGCTGTGCGCAGCGGCGGAGCCCCATGTGTACGAAACGGTCACGGCCTCTTTCGAGTGCGGCGGTCATTCCTTCACGGCGAAGGGAAAGCATGTCCTCTCCGAAGGCTGGCGGGAGATCGACCGTATTTTCCGCTCCTTCCTGAAGGAGAAGCAGGCGGACGAAGGCAGCGCCGGCGATCTGCCGGATTTCTTCGAGGGGCAGACCTTTGAGAATGTGGAGGCGGTCATCACGGAGCATTTCACCTCCCCGCCCAAACCGTTCACGGAGGATACCCTCCTGGCAGCCATGGAGCGGGCCGGTAGGGAGGATATCCCCGACGACGCGGAGCGCAGGGGCCTGGGGACCCCGGCGACCAGGGCGGCGGTCATTGAAAAGCTGGTGTCGGCCGGGTTCGTGGAGCGCAAAGGCAAGAGTTTGATCCCCACAAAAGCCGGTATCAACCTGGTGGCGGTGCTGCCGGAGCCTCTGGCCTCCCCCATGCTCACCGCTGAATGGGAGCAGCGCCTTACCGCGATTGCGAAGGGCGAGGCTGATCCCGCTGATTTCCTGGACGGTATCCGGGAGATGGTGCGGGAGCTGGTGGCAACCTATTCCCAGGTGTCCGAGGAAGGGCAAAAGCTGTTCGCCCCGGAGAAGGAAGTGATCGGCGTGTGCCCCCGCTGCGGCAAGCCGGTGTATGAGGGAAAGAAGAATTTCTGTTGTTCGGACCGGGCCTGCGGGGTCGTCCTCTGGAAAAATGACCGCTTCTGGACCTCCCGCAAGAAGGAGCTGACAAAGAAGATGGCGGCGGACCTTCTGAAAAAGGGCCGTACCAACGTCAAGGGGATGTGGTCGGAAAAGAAGGGAGCGGCCTATGACGCCGCCGTGATCCTGGACGACACGGGCGGCAAATATATCAATTTCAAGCTGGAGTTCCCAAAAAGAAAGGCTGGTGCAGATGGCAGAAAATAAAATGATTGAGAGTTTACCCGAAGTCAGGGCGGCGGTTGCCGCCCTTTCCCCGGAGGACAAAAAGCTCCTGAAGGCGGTCCAGGAGTCGCCCTTCCGCCTTACCACGCCGGAGCAGTTTCGGGAGTTTGCCGAGAATGTTGACTATTTCGTTTTGGAGCCGGGTATCCGCCGCTTGGATGACCTGGGCTGGAGCTACCTGGAGCAGCACATGGATATCCCGCTGCCCCCGGCGCTCCGGGAGGCCATTGACCCGGTCCCATTCGGCAGGCAGGCCATGGAGGAAGATCGCGGGTGCTTTACCAGCCGCGGCTACCTCTCCCTTTCCGGGGACGAGTGGCAGCATGAGCATGTGGCGGAGCGTCCCCACCGGGAGGCGGAGAAAAAGCCCTCCATCCGGGAACGGCTGGAGCAGGGAAAAAAGGAATGTGCAAACAGGCAGGCGACGCCCCAGGCAAGGGGCAAGTCTGAACCGGAGCTTTAAGGAGGTGTGACCTATGCCGGTATATGGATATGACAAGGATTATCCCTTTGCCGCCTTCGTGACGAACCTTGGGAAGTACAACGAGGGCGAGCTTGTGGGCGAGTGGGTAAAGTTCCCTACCACCGCCGAGGAAATGAAGCAGGTGTTTGACCGGATCGGGATTGGAAAGACGGGCGACTTCGGGCAGGTCTATGAGGAATGGTTCATCACGGACTATGACTGTTATGTGGATGGCCTCTATGACAAGCTGGGCGAATACGAGAGCCTGGACGAATTGAATTACCTGGCGTCGAAGCTGGATGAAATGGACCGGGGCGAGTTTGAGCAGTTCCAGGCGGCCATGGAGATCGGCGACCATTCCGGCAGCGTCCAGGAGATCATCAACCTGACGGAAAACCTGGATTGCTATGACGTTTACCCTGGTATCGAGGATTACGACGACCTGGGCCGGTATTACATCGACGAGCTGGACGCCATGCAGGTGACGGAGCATTTGCGGAATTACATCGACTATGAGGCATACGGCCGGGATATTGCCCTGGATGAAAGCGGCGACTTCACCAGCTTTGGTTATGTCCGGGATACGGGCAGCTCCTTCCATGAGTATTACGACGGGGACCGCGGCAGTATCCCGGAGGAATACCGGGTGATGACCTTCCAGGATGATATCCCCGAAGAAGAATTGTCCGAGTGGGCCATGGATATCGCTTTCGACATGGACGAGTATTTCCGGCAGAATGATCCGCAGTACGCGGCGGAGCACCCGGAGGCGCACGCGGCAAGGGAGGAAATCTACGAAAACCTGATGGCCGGGCAGGTCATGGCCCTGGAAGAAAAGCTGGCCGCCCTGGGGCAGACGCAGGACGACTATCTCCCTTCGGAAGTAGAAAAGTTCAAGGAGGCTTCCGGGTATGAAGAATTTTTGGATATTGACCCGGCAGTGATCCGGGAGGCGTTGGAAAATCCGGATCGATCCCATGTGGAAGAAATGCTCTCTTTTGCGGAGCAGGCAGAGCGGGAATATGCAGCTCAGGCAGCCGCCTATGTGCAGACCCCGTCAGATATCGTGGATCAGGCGCGGGCAGTTCAGGAGGAACCGGCCCAGGAGGACCGCTTCTCCATCTACCAGCTAAAAGGCGGGGATGAAACACTGGATTACCGCTTTGAGCCGCTGGACGCGATCCGGCGTAACGGCCTTTCCGTGGATTCGGCAAATTATGAGCTGGTCTATACCGCCCCTCTGACGGAGCGGGACAATCTGGAAAGCATTTATACCAGGTTCAACATCGATCGCCCGGCAGACTTCCACGGCCATTCCCTGTCCGTGTCGGATATCGTGGTACTTCATCAGGCCGGGAAAGACACCGCCCATTACTGTGACCGCTTCGGGTTCTCCCAGGTGCCGGAGTTCCTGGAGCCAGAGCGGGCGAAGGAGGTCACAATCCCCACGCCGGATCAGATGGAGACCGGCGAAACGGTGCGGACGCCCAGGGGCAGCTTCTATGTGACCGCCATGAGCAAGGAGCAGATGGAGGCGGCCGGGTACGGCCTCCACCATCAGTCTGACGATGGGAAGTACCTTATCATGGGAAACGGCACACGGGCCTTCGCTGTGCTGGCGGAGCAGCCGGAAAAGGATAATCCACTCCGCACCGCTGAAATGACCCTGGAGGATGACTACGGCATGATCGACGGGGTTATCAACAACGGCAGGCGCGGCGAGGAAGTGGAGAAGGCGAAGGAGGCCGCCGAAAAAGGCGGGACGGAGAAAAAGCCCTCCATCCGGGAGCGGCTGGAGGACGCGAAAAAGGAGTGTTCGGAACGCAAGCCCCCGGAGAAAGGACGCCCCGACCGTGAGGCCCCGGAGCATGGGGAGCCATGAGCAGGAGTAAAAAATGGCGGCTGGAATGGTCCTTCTTCCTTGGGGGGAATGGCAGGCGGCAGTATAATGAGGTCTGCCAGGGATGTGTCCACGACTGCAAGCAGAGTTTCCGGGCGGTGCTGGTGTCCTGCCCCCGTTACCTCTCCAAACGCTCCAAAAACTGTATGGATAAGGGTTGAAAATGGGGCGTAAAATCCCCTGTGTCGGCTTTTTAGTGGGCGGTCTTTATGTTTTCCCATGGGCGGGGCTCGCTCTGATACAGAGGGGAAAAATCTGATTTTCGCACACTTCTAACCACGCAAAAGCGGGGGTACAGCTTCTCGGTTCGTCCGATTGGCTGTACTCCCGCTTTTTGATTTATTGGGAGGCTTACCATGCCGCCAAAAATAATTCGCTATTTGCGAATAAATATATTGACACGTGCATCAAAATGTGCTATTATACTGTTGCAGCGAAAAGTAGAGTCGAGCATCTCTACTGGTCATCTCCCCCAAATTGGAGCGCGTATGCGCTCGCGGAACATCTTGATGGTGTTCTACCCTACGGGGGCGGCACACGGCTTGACCGCCCGATGCGCCGCAGCCCGGCATGGCCCAAGCCGGGAGCTTGGGCCATGCCCAAAGGAATTAGATGGGTTGTCCTGTATGCACCAACTCTTTCCCGGGAGGGAGCCACACAAACTATACTCAGTGGTTCTCGAAGGAGTTTGTTATGCAAAAACAAAACAAGTCGCTGTTCATGCAGGACAGTCCCGGCAACTCGTCGAACCCCCGAAACTCTCACCGTTTTAAATTCAAGCGCAAATGGCGCAAAGCCCTTTTTCAGGTGGCGTTTAAGGCGCTTGAGGTGCTACTGGTGGTTTTACAAATCATTCAGTGCATTTGTGAGATGTTTAAGAAGTAAGACGAGATGGTGCAGCAAACGGGAAGCCCATCTAATTTTTGTTTATTAAGCCGATTGGCTATGACTATAAATTAAGGAGAATGAGAGGTGACGAACAACATGATTGGTGATGTACTAAAACGCACACGGACCATTTATGGGTACAAGGCAAATGAAATGAGTTCGGCACTTGGCATCTCCGCCAGTTACCTTTCAGAAATTGAAAACAACAAAAAACAACCTTCTCTGGAATTGCTGGAAAAGTATGCGGATATTTATGGTATTCGTTTATCCTCGCTAATTCTGCTTTCAGAAAGTATGGAGGATGCAGAAAAAGCCGGGAAAGGAACTGCCTTTATCAGAAATATGATGGCGCATTTAATACAAAGTATGTCTAAAACAGCGAGTGATCCGGATGAAGAATAAAACACCTATTAAGAAATACGATATTACACAATGTGCTTTGTATAAATGCCGAACAAAGCGACGTCTTGAGCGACTTCTCTGTCTTGAAGCCGGTGGCCTTAAGGTGATTGATACTATTATTGGGTATCATTCATTTGAAATTGATAAAAAGCATTCTCAGGAAAAGCGGCAAATCACGGCCCCAGACAAAACGCTCAAGTTAGTTCAAAGGCGAATACTCTATTTACTTCAGAAAGTTATTCGTCCCAATTGGCTAATCTCTGGTGAAAAGCAAAAGTGCTATATAGATAATGGGAAGGCACATTTGGACGGTCGGTACATTCTGACCGTTGATATTAAAAAGTTCTATGATAATTGCACACGAGAACCCGTATATCAATTTTTTGTTCAAAAATTAAAAAATTCTTTTGATGTGGCAGAAATATTGACTAACATCGTGACATACAATGGTGGTATCCCAACAGGGTGCCCAACGAGTCAAATTATGGCATTTTATGCCTATGTGGATATGTTTACTGAAATCTATGATTTGGCGCAAAGATATAATTGTAAATTCACTTTATATGTCGATGATATGACATTTTCGAGCAAAGAACCCTTTTCCCCAAAGCAATTAACACAGGAGATTGATTGCGTGCTTCGGAAATACGGACATAAGCCAAAGTATCCAAAGGTAAAGTATTATTCTCCCTCCGATTATAAACCTATTACGGGGACGATTGTCACGCCAGAACAAAGCCTTGCTGTACCAAATGGACTTCAAAAAACAATATATGATGCGTTTCAGGAAGTAAAATCTGCTATTGGTGATACAACCTGTTCCGCAGAAAAAGCTAAACAGGTGTTGTCACTTAAGGGGCAAATACAAGCTGCTCGCAATATTGAAACTGGAAAATTTCCAGAGATTATGCGTTTAACAAATGAAATAAGGACTCCGGATATTGAAGTTACATCCAAGCGGAAAATCTCAGCTCGCAGACATAGTAGAAAAATTAAGTTTCCCCAGAAATATGCTATTAAGTGATATATAGCGGGAGCATCGCCTTCGGTTTAGATCGAGGGTGATGCTCCCATTTTTACTTTTTATCTTTCAAATAGGTTGGAACGGCGACAGTCGTAGTAGCAGGCGTTGTGGGAATGTGTGTAAACTGGCATGTATGCGGCGCTGTGGGAAACCTGTTTGCAGGCTGTGGGAAAGGGCCTGTCCTTTTCCATGGGCTGTGAATGGGTTTTCCATCGGCAAAGCGGCAGTTTTCCACATTTCCATGACGCAGAATCTCTTATCCCACGATCAGGCGGTATGCGGTGATCGGCACATAGCACACGGCTACCAAAAGCCTCCATGCCAGGACGAAACCGCCGATCACGCCGCCGAGGATGAAATTCAGAGCGAACAGCGCGATCCCGCCGCCGAAGGAACCGCCGCCCGGCACGATCCAGAGGCACATCCGATGGAGGCCGAAGGGCAGGCCGCAGAGTATCCAGAGCCACACATAATCCAGCTCGCCGCCCTTCATGCAGGCGGATTTGAAAATACAGTACAACAGCAGGGCCGCCGCCACGGGCAGCACGCTTTTTACGAAAAATGCTTTGACCGCTTCACTTCTTGTCATAAGCCGAAACCTCCTTCCATGCCTCCATTATACAAACGACCGGGAGCCGAGCCCAGGGCGTTTGAAAAATCATTTGCAAACAATCTGCGAACAGGACCGTTTAAGGCTTCCTGCCCTCCCTGTATTCCAGATATCCTTTGCGGCCTCCCTCCGTGATCCGGGCAACGTCCTCCGCTTTGAAGGGGCGCTCCCTTTCGCCGGAGATGGAGGCGATTGCCAGGGCAGCCTTGACCGTCTGGGAAAGATGGAAGTCGGCCTCCTCCTGCTTCGTGGGCCATCCCCCGGCCGGGGCGTCTCCCGGACGGTGCAGGGTATCCGCAAGGAAGGACAGCTCCTCCAAAATGCGTCCGCTCTTTTCCTCGAACCATCCCCGCATATCGTTGGGGCGGCTGGATACGGTGATCGTGACTTTTTCGTTTTCATTCTTCTTCATGGTGATACCTCCTGGATTTGAAATGTAAATATATAGTGATCCGCTCCGCGGCACTATTCAAGCTCATGCCGCCTCTGCTGCTCCTGCTCCTTCGGAACGGAGAGAAGGGCGTCCACGTTCTGCCGGATGGTCTCGTACTCCTGGGCCTCGCTCCGGGCGGAACGGTATTCGGCCATCAGTTGGTCCTTCTGATCGGTGAGGGCGGCCAGCTCTTTTTCCATGCGCTCCGCGGAAGGAACCGGAACGGCGCCCAGCTTCTTTAGCTCCCTGGCGGCAGCTTCAAACAGGATGATCCCGCTCTCATGTCCCCGCATAAATTTCTCTTTATCCTTAGACTGTCGGTAACGGTCATAGAGCGGCTTTAGGCGGCGGTAGGTTCCGGCGTGCTTTTGGATTAGGGCCAGCTCCGCGATCCGGGCCTCCGTGTCCTTGATGGAGGCATGGGCGGTATCCCGCTTTTCCGTCACGGCGGACAGGCGCCTTTCCAGTTCTTCGTAGCTGTCGATCCCATGCTCCGTTAGGAAGTTCATGGTCCTGGCGGCCTGTTTCAGATTGTTCAGCTTCGCCCAGTGCGCGAACCCGGCGTTCTCCTGTGCCTTGATATTGTTCTGGATATCAATGAGCAGGCTGATCCTTCCGTCACGCTGCTTGGGCTGCCTGGAAGGTCTGGAGCGTCCGGCGATCCGGGCGGCAACGGCTTCCTCCGTGTAGTCCACGCCCAGAGTTTTCATCCGGGTAAAGCGTTCCTGTCCGGAGGCCCGGCAGGAAACGTATTTCCCCCGCTTGACCTCATATCCTTCCCTCTGCAGGCGGAGCAGCAAATCTTCAAAGTCGGCGGAGGCGGGGATCAGCCGGTCGATGGCCGCTTTCAGCTTCGCCTTGTAGCTGGTCCCGGCCTGGGCCGCCTGGTGTTCGATGTAGCTCTTGCCCTTGTCCTTCCCTGGGATGATGACGGACAACCCATGCTCTTTACAAATACGGTCGCTGGTGCGGCGGATGTAGTGATAGCTCCGCTTATTGGAATGGTAGTGCTTGTGATCCGTGAAGCTGACCGCATTAAAAATCAGGTGGTTATGGATATGCCCCTTGTCTATGTGGGTGGTGAGGACAAATTCATATTTGCCGCCCAGGATTTCCTTTGCAAGCTCCATCCCGATCTCATGGGCTTCCTCCGGCGTCACCTCCCCAGGCTCAAACGCCTGGATCAGGTGGCGGCCCAGGTGGGTGCCCTTGTCAATGGAGTGGCGGCGGGTCCAGGCAAATTCAATATCCGCTGTTTCGGCGGTGCAGCCATAGGAGGATACCAGGAGCTTCCCATCCGTCTTTTCCGGGTTGCAGATATAGTCAATGGCCGCTTTCAGCGTTGACTTGATAGGATGCGTCTTTGTAACTGCCATATCTGGTCCAGCCTTTCCCGGATTTCCTCCATGTCTGCCTGATAGGGCGAGCCGGTGGCGTTGATCCGCTTTGCGATCTGGTTGATATTCCGGCCGATGGCGGAAAGCTCCGAGGTAAACGCCTTGATCTCTGTGGTGTCGGTGTAGATGATATATCCGTCAATCGCCATCTTGCGGAGATAGGCGCCATAGCGCCGGGTGGGGAGCTGGGCCATCTTCTCGTCAATGAGGCGCTTTTCTTCCTCCGTGACATAAAATTTCATCTGGATATTCCGTTTCCGGTTCGCCATGCGCCGCCTCCGTTCTTCATAAGGGTTTGGGATTATCCCAACAAGCATTTTTCATTTTCGGGCAAGGGACCTGAAAATCAGAAAAATCGCAAGCGGGTACTCGCTTGCTGTGCTTGCTATCGAAACCCTACCTTCTATTTCTCCCTCTACTAATACTACAATTTGAAGGGGGTAAATTGGCTGTGTTCGTAAAGAAAAACAGAAAAATGCCACGACAGAACCTCCGTTATGGAGTGATCTGTCGTGGCATCATGTTGTGAATTTATTTTTGCTGTGCCATTTTCCGATACTCAATGGGCAGGAGTCCCGTACTCTTGCGAAACAATTCCGCAAACCGACTGGAAGTAGAGTAACCGATCATTTCCGCAATCTGCCCCATCGTGAAATCGGTATCGATCAGCAAATGTTCGGCCTGGCTCATGCGGCGCTGCTGAATATACTCTGTAATCGTGCAGCCCTGCAGCTGCTTAAAAGATGTTTTCAGCTTGGTGGTTCCCATACAGGCGATTTTTGCAAGACGTTCTAATGGAATATCAAAAGCAT
>ERZ772893.1665-NODE-1665-length-20838-cov-6.802675_pt1 | contig 20838 bp, 14 predicted proteins | sample MGYA00511482_ERZ772893 | MGnify/ENA primary metagenome ERZ772893 (study PRJEB29015, sample SAMEA2737687) | human gut metagenome | biome: human gut; feature: human-associated habitat; material: faeces | place: China | collected 2012 ... | reverse complement strand
ACCTACTATCACCTTTTGGTATCACTTTTGGAAGGAAAAATCACTGTCATTCAAAAAAGTGATAATTGTTACAGGGGAGGAAGTAAATGGCGAAGAACTATGAGGGTAGAAAAGAAAATGGTGAGGGCAATGTAAGAAAACTGCCAAGCGGGAAATATGAATGTGTAGTACAGAGCAAATACATTAATCCAAAGACCGGGAAACCCAAAAGAATTAAACGAGTGGGAGAAACAGAAAAGGCAGTCCGTGAAAAAGCAAAGCTGGATCTTGCCGCCTGGGAGAAGGAAATTGAGAGAGGCAGAGATATAAAGATTAATAAAGCCAAGACCTTTGGTGAATATATGTCTGAATATATTGAGGCGGAGGTAAAGCCCAATATAACTGGAAGCGGCTATCATACATATATTAATAACATGAACCGGAATTTCTTTGATTTTCCAATATCCAAGTACCAGCTCCATATGCTGAATGCTGTGGAATTTGAACGGTATTTTGACACGATATTAGAATTAAAGAGTAAGAAAACCTGCTCTCTGCCGATGCAGTTATGTAAACGCTGTTGTAAATGGCTGGTTGATCGGAGTTTGCTTAAAGAGAATTATGCTGCCCAGGTGAGAGTAAAAAAGGAAATTTCTGATGAATACGACAAGAAAAGAGAAGATGATATCAAAAATCGTAAAGAAGTATTCACTCCAGAAGATATTCAGAAATTTTATTATGCCTACAAAAATAATATGGGACAGTATCCGGTTGTTGTATTATTTCTATTGGAAACAGGGCTTAGAATTGGAGAATTTGCTGCTTTGAGGAATGACAATGTGGATTTAGAGAATAACAAGATTCATATTGTAGAGGCACGATCCGTTCGTTTTAAGGATAATGACAAGGAAAAAGGGATAGAATATTACACAAAAGTTCCCAAGAATGGAGAAGCCAGGTTCATAATGATGTCGGATCTATGCCGAGAATGTGTATTGTATATGATGGAGCAGACTCGACTTAAATGTAAAAACAATCCAGATGACTTGCTCTATCCAACATTTGCTAATGGCAAGAGACGTTCAAATGCTTCTATGGAAGTGTGCTTTAAGGAATTATGTGACAAGCTTAACATTAACCGAGATGTGCATCTGACGAAAGGCGGTCAGATGAAAGGGCTGTGCCTTCATTCACTCAGACACACTGCAGATACCATGGCGAATACTGCAAAAAATGCAAATGTGGTGAATACTGCATTGAAAATGGGACATAAGGCAATCAATGTAGAGAATGTGTATACACATGCTACAGAGGAAGCACTTAGTAGTGTTGTGACACCATCCCAGGCAGTTCTTGAGGAATACAAAAAAGATTCCGATGATCAGAGCAAGGAAGAAGAATTGTATAATATGTATCTCAAATTAAAAGAAAAATTCGAATGAGGATAAAGTGCCTTATGGAAGTTACATGGAAATTAGGCAATACATATTTAAAAATCCAGGATTGTGAGTCGGGTTGGGATTTCACAATTCTGGATCTTTTTATTTTCATAAATTGGTGTAGGATAGGCAGAGGCAATGAAATTAGGTATCGTAATCTACGAGCCAATTTCACGTATTTTTCTGTAAAATATCGGAGGTGGTTAAATGCCGATAGCTAGGGCATTTAGTACATTTTCACCTAAGATGTAAGGTTGTATGGATTCATATAATTTCTAAAAAAATGGCCCACCAGATGGCCCACTAAATGAGCAAAGAGCTTCGATACAAAATACGGCAGGGAACACTCACGAGTTTGGAGTGTTCCTTGTTTTGTGGTTTAAATCAAAAGAGTTGTACGGTGACATTTTGGATTGTTTTTTGTGAAGATATTTTACAAATAAAAGGGTCTTATGCTATACTACACAGCAGAGAAAGCAAGAGCAGTGAGGATAATATGGAGCATGATGTTATGGACCGTTATCTGTGCTGATCGAGAAAATTGTGAGGTGAAAAATTAAGATGGCAGACATTAAATATGATATTGTGGAAGAAGTTGGAGTCCTTTCTGAGAATGCTAAAGGATGGAGAAAAGAGCTTAATAGGATTTCCTGGAATGGGGCAGCTTCAAAATATGATATTAGGGATTGGGCTCCGGAACATGAAAAGATGAGTAAGGGAATTACTTTATCACAGGAAGAAGCGGAAAATTTGTATAAAGTTTTGGGAAAAGCTCTCGGAAAATAATATTAGGGTTTTTGAAAGTTCTACAATCAAAATGCACACCTACATAGCGATTTATCTATCCCGTAACGCTGAAGGGAATATTTCACTATGAGGGCGTGCATTATTTTTTATGAGATTTTAAAGTTTGTCCATAATATCCAACAGGTGCTGATAGCTATCTACGCTGTCGTAAACCACATCAGCAGAGGAAAGATTGTGGAAAAGCTTTCTGGCACAATCGATTTTGGCTTTTTCAATTGGTTTTAGGTTCAATGTCTCCATTGTACCTTTTGTTTCGGCAATAAAGTAGATATGTTTCACTGTTCCTTTGTGGAATGCAATTGCCCAGTCAGGAGAGTAGTTTCCCACAGGTGTTGGAATAGCGAATCCTTTTGGAAGCTTAGCGTAGACACATACTTCGTCTGCTAAATCCATGCCCTCGGCGAACCTGCGTTCAATGCTCTGCCCATCCTTAGCATAACCATCGGCAAAGACATAATCCTGTACATTCTTATTTGCGCGGTATGCCTTGGCAAAATCCGTGTTCTTCTCAGCAGTAAAGATGGAACTATCATATGTCCCGTCGGTTTGATTGTAGGTGATTTGCTCTACAATCATGGTAGCTTTCTGCTCGTTGATCAGACGGATAGCCTTTGCAATAAATTCTTCCGGATTGTTTTTAAACATGGCAAAGATGTACGGCCTGATTCCTGCCAGGATTTTTGCAGCGGAACGGCGTGTTAATTTTGCTCCTTCTGCAATTTTGCCGACCAGATCATATTTTACGGCACTGCCTTCTGTACGTTCCAGGGTATAGGTCTTGCTTTTTTCTGCTATGAAGCTGGTACCGTTTTTCAGTGCATTGGAATTCATAGCGTCCTGCTGCTGTCCGGTGGTAACGGTATACTGCAGCTTTGCCACGAACATCTTATCATCAATATGTGCAATTGCTTTTCGAATCAGTTCATCACTGTTAAATTCTACGGTGTAGGCATATTTGTGATTAATATAATTCCAAAGTGTCTGGAATTCCTTTTTGTAGAAGTTGTCATTCAGTGCGTTTTCTTGAATCTTTGTATCATGGCCATTGGAGATCATATCATCGAGAGCGTGTTCATCAAAAATACTTTGAATGAGGGCGTGTACACCGTCCGTGATTTCTTTACAGCTTTCAGGAACGGGGGCAAGAGCATCATTGGCGAGATCCGCACGATACTTGTCAGTTACATGATCATCCTCATCAATGTAATCGTTTTTGATAAGATAACGGTAAATGTCGCGGCCTTGCTTATCGGATACTGTAATATCAGTGCCACCGATGTTGAGGGTTTTACCAATAAAGTATTCAGCAGTCGCTTGGGTTGGACGGTCGTAAAGATCCTCGCGGATTCCTTTCTGAAGATCTGCAACAAAATCTTTATAGCCATCAGATGCAATAACTGTCAATTGATTGATTTTTTGTACCTGGATACCAAGTGTATCATAGTCCTGGCGTTCGCCGTTCTGATTTACGCAAAGACGAAGACCACGACCAACTTCCTGACGCTTCTGTGTAGGAGAACTGCCACCGTGTTTCAAGGTACAAATCTGGAATACATTCGGGTTATCCCATCCTTCGCGAAGAGCGGAGTGAGAGAAGATAAAGCGCACCGGATTTTCAAAGGAAAGCAGGCGTTCCTTGTCCTTTAAAATCAAATCGTAAGCAGAAATATCGTCACTTTCATCACTGCCTCGTTTGAGAGAGCTGTCTACTTTATGTCCCTTCTTATCGATGCTGAAATAACCAGTGTGAGTGCTATGGACATCGATGGAGCGGAGATACTGCTCATATGGTGTGTTAAATATTGTCAGGTACTCATTCAGAATATCTGTATATTCTTGTTCGAAAATATCTCCGTATTCTGAGTTGATTTCATTGCCATTCTCATCATATTTCCGGTATTTGGCTACCTCGTCAATGAAAAATAGAGATAAGGTTTTAATACCCTTAGAATATAACTCCTTTTCCTTCTCAAAGTGGGAACGAATGGTTTCACGAATCTGTACGCGGCGTAGATCTGCTTCTGAAACGTCGCCGATGACTTCGCCAGCATGGATGACTTCACCGTTGGTAAAAGTAACAGTGCAACGAATCGGATCAATCTCGCTGATATGATAGCCACGGTATTGCTCCATGTTTTTGGAGAGGGAGAACAAGTCGTCATCTACACCGAGAATTCTGGTCTCACGATTGATGGATTTGTTGTAACCAACTTCGAATTCAATACGGGCCATAGGTGGTTTTTTTGGGTTTATGACGATGTTTTCCAAAAAGAGGTAACTGTCTGTACCTCTTAAATTCTTGATATCAAAGCCCTTTACTTCAATCTTCTTTACTAGCTTTTTATTGTATGCGTCCAAGGCATCCAGCACATAGACCAAATCGTGGTGCTGCTTGTGGGTGGCAGAGTAGTTCAGGCAGAATAGAGGATTAAACTCCTTAAGACTTTCCTGTGTGGCCGTGCCGCCCATTTTCTGCGGTTCATCCAAGATGACGATAGGGCGGTTTGCCTTGATTACGTCGATAGGTTTGCGGCTGCCGAAATCATCCAGCTCTGTGCGGATACGTCTTGCATCTTTACCACGGGCATTGAATGCCTGAATATTGATGATCATGACGTTGATATCTGCGCTCTGGCTGTAATTATCGATATCCGGCAGATTCTTGGAGTTATAAACGAAGAAACGAGCCTTCTTGCCATAGTATTCCATGAAGTGCTCCTGCATGGTTTCAAAGCTCTTCTGGACACCCTCACGGATCGCAATGCTTGGAACCACTACGATGAACTTGCTCCAGCCATACAATTTATTCAGCTCAAACATGGTCTTGATGTAAACATAGGTTTTACCGGTACCGGTTTCCATTTCAACATCAAGAGAGCACATGCCTAGGCCTCCAGATTTCAGTGAATCGGAGAGCTTGATGTTATTGCGGGTTTGGATACGACGAATATTTTCCAAAAGCTGGCCGTAATCAAGCTGAACCTTGGCATTAGCAAAACCCATGTACAGTTCTTCATCAGAAATCATCCAGTTTGTTACATCTCGCCTGATTTCAACATCACGGCGGTAGGTGAAATGGTCGTTGAATGGCTGACCGGCAAACACACCCACTACGCTGTCTACAGCCTCAGTTTGATATGGCTGTATGGTAAATTTGAATTTCATTTCAGCCATTACAGCACCTTCCTTTGCGTTCTCGGACTATAGGTTTCAAAGATCTGCTCAAAGTTCGTAGCTACGCTGTCGTTGGCAATACCACTGTCACGGAATACGGCATAACCTGGCTGCTTCTGTGCAATTGCTTTAACTGTTTCTTCTGTAACATCCTTATCAAAGCAGGCAATGAGATAGTCATCCGCCACAGAGAAGACCTTCTTACCGTCAATTTCTGTTTCCTGGATACTGGAGGAAAGCAGAATTCCAAGGTCGAGCATTACTTGGAAGAGTAGATCCTCTGGTGTACGGTCCGGCTTGATATTGTCAGCGAATAATTCCATCTGCCCCTGGTTGTAATCGGCAGGGCGGTAGTAGACATCTTCCATGTTGGTGCTATCCACTTTGAAAACCCGGAAGCCAATATCAAGATCAGTAGTGGTAAGTGGACTTTCTTCCTTGATTTTCCTTCCGGCACGACGGATGCGCTCCTCGCCTATATCACAGATGGTTTTGCAGTCCGTTTTAATGGATTTGTTTTTTTCGGCAGTAGACTCTGGTAGTTGTACCATAATAAATTTACGATAATCATTGTCTTCGGCGTTAAGCTGCATTACGGCGTGAGCCGTGGTAGCGGAGCCAGAAAAAAAGTCAAGAACTATATCGTTTTTATTCGTTGAGTGGTATGTTAATCTTTTGATTATTTCAACAGGTTTTACAGTCTCAAATCCGTTAGCCCCAATAAGTGTTTTTAATTCTTTTTTAGCGCTTTCTGCTGTACCTAATTCTTTTGAAAAAAATCCCCAAAACGGCTCGGTTGTATCAACTCTTTCATATTCAGGTCTCATTTTTATTACAACTTTGTTGTCTCTAATAAATAAATCACCAGCATTTTTGTATGTGGCAACTTGGTCTTGACCAAGTTGCCACTGTTTCCCTTCGGGAAGTGAAACAGTAGAAACGCCATCACTTATGTCAAAAATCATAGTTTCACGACCTCTAATGCCATTTGCATTCATAACTTCCAGTATATGTTCTCGGTATTTTCCCTTATCATCTGTTAAAGGATATTCTTTTTGTCCGGTTTTTATTAAATTAAATCTTTTCTTTTCTTGTTTTGAATAAACAAGTACCATTTCTGCTTTCGGTTGCAATTTGTTATATGATGTTATGGTGTTTTGCGATTTTGTTTTTGATTCCCAATATATTTCACCAACAAATGAAGAACTTCCTAAAATTTCATCAAGTAATTTTCTCATATTAAAATTTTCATTATAATCGATACTTGTGAATATAACTCCATCGTCACTCAATAAATCTTTTGCTAACTTTAATCTTGGATACATCATATTCAGCCAGTCTGTATGGAATCGTCCATTACTTTCTGTATTCTGTACAAGCCGATTTCCTTCTTCATCAAACTGTCCGCTATTTCCAAGATACTCGCCAGCATCTTGTGAAAAGTCATCCTCATAAATAAAATCGTTTCCCGTATTATACGGAGGATCGATATAAATCATCTTTACTTTACCAAGATAGGTCTCCTGTAGCAGCTTTAGTGCATCCAGGTTATCCCCTTCAATGTATATGTTTTCTGTATCAATACTGCCTGCGGTGCCATCACGTCCTACAGACTTTTCACGATCTAAGCGGAGGGTCTTGGCAATAGGCTGATTAGCCAATACAACAGATTTTTTCTTATCCGGCCATGTAAACTGATAACGTTCCTGTGGGCCTTCTACCACAGTGGCAGAGATTTCCTGACGCAGTACATCAGCGTCTATAGCACGTTCAAAAATGGGCTCTCCATTTGCTTTATAACCAGTTATGGTTTCTGTCACTGCATTCGGAAACAGTGCAGCGAGCTTCTTAAAGTTTTCGTCCGCCAAATCTGGCGTATGCATTTTAAGATTTTCCATGTTTCAAATCCTCCAGCTTTTTTTGATATTCTCGAAGGCGAGTGTGTAGCTCAAATTTCTTCTTGGGCTGCTGTTCCTTCCACATCGCGTTTTCTGTTTTGTCGATTTGCTTTTCCAATTTTAGTATCTGGTCTTGTATTGCAAGACGATCCTCTATGGAAAGATCATCCGTCTGTTCGGCGCATTCTTCGTACAGAGCAATCTGCTCTATGAAAGAATCCCATATTTCATCTAAAGAATAGCCTTGTAATTTTAATGCTGTTTCGTCGTGATTCATCCATAAGGTGCAGTAGAGTTTATTGTGATAAATGGCTAGCTCTTGTTGATTTTCAAAGCTCAGTAGAAATACCAGCTTATGTGGATTTTGCCGGGCGATTGCTTCAATGACTTTGCCATCAAATTCCTTTTTTTTCAGAAATATGGATAGCAGCATAATTTCTTCTATTTCCGCATCTGATGCCAGGTTCAAATTTTCTTTTGTAAAACTGTTTTCTACTATAATTCGGTCCACATCAGATACGAATTTTTCTTTTAGCGCCTTTGTCAGAGGCAGATGCTTATAAAATGCCTCCTTTGGCAAACGTCTGTGTATTGTTGTAGCTGCGGGAAATTCTATCATTTTATCACCACCATAAAACATATTAGTTCAAAGTCATCCAGATCAGAAAAGCCACCAGACAAGAAGGTGGTCTGCCCACCTCCAAAGAAGCTATCAATATCGCTTTCGTCTTTGGCATCGATGATGGTCATGATGGCATCCTCCAGTAGCTGGGAGATTTTTTCCATATCCTTGCCGTTGTCAGTGGCCTTATTAAACTTTTCACATAAATTCATATCTGGAGAGGTTTTTCCTTGTGCCAGATGTCGCATCATATCCAAGGTATCTTTTGGCTGCAGATGATTGGTAATCACTTCTCCATCCATCCCAACGTAGACCAAATAGAATGGGTGGAGCCGATTCTGGTTCTCGATGTTAATGTGTTCATTCACATTTTTTAAAACAAAGATAACGCCGGGGGTGTCTCCCTTGACGACCGCATGGATGCCAAAAGGGGTGTGATCAATATCTTTGTGCGTTTTCATATAGGAGAGCAGATCCATACGAAATTCATTGAGCCCCAAGTCCATGATGGAGATTCCGCTGGACATATCCTCCAGATCAACAACTTCTTCCTGTAGCTTTTTGAGCTGACTGCGACGATATTCCAGGTCGCCTTTTTCTTCTTGATTGATAAGGTCGTCATCACCAGTAGAAGTCATTACTGAAATACGCATTCTGGTTTCTACTCTGGATTTTAGGTTTATGTACTCATCAAGATCCAGATCCGGCCAGAAGTTTACAAGCTGTATTACTGCATTTTTACTGCCGATACGATCAATTCGGCCGAAGCGCTGGATGATACGCACTGGGTTCCAGTGGATATCATAGTTTATGCAGTAATCACAATCTTGCAGGTTCTGACCTTCTGAAATACAGTCTGTAGCAATGAGAATATCGATATCTGTTTTGTCTTTAGGATATAGAACATCTCTATCTTTTGATTTCGGAGAGAAGCATACTAGCACATGGTTCATATCGGGCTTGAATTTGGAAATGGTTGTTTTACCATCCACTGATCCAGTGATAAGAGCCGTATGTAATCCCAGTTCCTTCAGTGCCATACCACTGATATTCTCGTAGAGATATTCAGCAGTATCTGAGAAGGCAGTGAAAATCAGTATCTTTTTATTGCCTGGATTGATAGGAACTGCAGTCTTTTCACGGATAATGCGAATCAGCTCATTTAACTTGAAGTCGTACTCCGGTGTGATATCTTCAACCATCAGGATTAGAAGCTGAATATTATCGAGGTCTTCATCTATTTCGCGTTTCCAGGAAATGTAGTCCATATCGCGCAGGTCAATCTTGATTTTTTTGCCAACATTGAAGAAATCTGTGTTTTGATCATCATAGTCGAATTCATCTGCTTCACTGGATAGATCATGCAATTCGTCAAGGTTGTTGGTGCCGGTTGCGATGAAATCGTCAATTGCTTGCGAGGTATCGTGCAGATAGTTGTAGATACGCTTTACGGTCAGCAGGAAAGAATGTACCGAACTTTCCATACGCTTTAACAAATTGATGCTCATCAGTCTCTGGATACCAAGTTCACGACCGCTGCGGAACTTCTCTGTTTCATCTTCACTTAGATATTTTTGTATCTTACTTGGTTGAATAAATGCTGTTGGTGTATAAATCGTCAGGTGCAGCTTTGACAGCAGTTCGTAAACTTCTTTGTAGTTAATGGCATTTGGCAGGGTTGTTAGTTTGGGGCGAAGAGAAATTGGTTTGTTTCGCTTCGGAAAGTTCCCTATGTCTGCAACATCGTAATAAGTTTGTATATGTTTCCTGGAACGCGCAATAGTTACACTGTCCAGTACTTCAAAGAAATCGAAATCTAGCTGGGAGAGAAGAGTGGCAGTAGTGCGTTCCTTCTCTGGTAATTTGCACCATGCATTATATACTTTCTGGGCCTGGCGGAAAATTGTATCGATATCCGATTTTATGTTCAGCTTTTCGTTGAACTCAGATGGCTCCCCTTCATAGGCAAGGGCAAGCTGATTACGAAGATCGTAAAATCGGTTATTTACTGGCGTAGCAGAAAGCATGAGTACCTTTGTCTTAACGCCAGGTTTAATGACTCTGTTCATCAGCCGCATATAGCGATTTTCTTTTTCACCGCTTTTACTGTTTGTACCGTTGCCATTTCGGAAGTTATGGCTTTCGTCAATGACGACAAGGTCATAATTTCCCCAATTGATTCGATCGATTGGTAGTCCAATTACAGTGTTGCCGCTGTCACGAGAAAGGTCGGTATGATACAAGATGTCATAGCGAAGCCTGTCATCTGCTAATGGGTTATTAATCAGATTACCACGATAGGTCATCCAGTTCTCAGATAGTTTTTTGGGGCAGAGAACAAGAACATTTTTATTGCGGCCTTCGTAATACTTGATGACTGCAAGAGCAGTAAAGGTTTTACCAAGTCCTACACTGTCGGCGAGAATACAGCCGTTGTACTGTTCTAGTTTATTGATAATTGCAAGAGCGGCATCTTTCTGGAAGTTGAATAGTTTATTCCAGATCACGCTGTCTTTAAAGCCAGTAGCTTCATTCGGCAGAACATCTTCTGAAATATCATCTAAGAATTCACTGAAAATATTGTACAGGGACATGAAATAAATCAACTCTGGCGAGTTTTCCTGATATACGGAAGAAATCATTTCAATGACTTCTTCTGTAACATCGGCGAGTTTTTCGTTGTCGTTCCAAATTGAATCGAACATATGGAGAAATTCCTTACTTGCTGGATTCTCCATACGTGTAATCATGTTTGTCAGATTATTGCCGCGCTCACAGCCTAGATCGACTGTTGTGAATGTATTCATTGGCATATAGGTATAGGTATCATCATCGCCGTCTACCAGCAAGAAGTTATTCATGCCTTCGCGGGTAGTGTTGGTTTTAAAACATACCTTACGTCGCATCCAATCAGCACATTCTTTTGCTACAGCCTTTTGTTTTAGCTCATTTCGTAGGCGCACTTCAAATTCAGTACCATATAAACTCTTTTCTCGCTGAAGGCGTGGAATATAAAATTCTCTGCGCTCCTTTGGAGTTTTTTCTGCCACGAAGGTAGGCGAGGTAAATATAAAGCGCAATTCCTCACAGGATTCCAGCTGTTTTTTCAATTCCTGGTAGGCATAAATGGAAAAGCAAGCTGCCGCAATAGAAATACGATCACTGCGTTTTATTGTCTTAACAAGATCATCTTTTACGACCTTTGTGGTGTTATTAAATATTTCCACTGGTGAATCTCCTTTCAGAGTCAGTTAATCTTTTACTGTTTCCATGATATCTTCCAGGGTACAGTCCAACGACTTGCATATTTTAAGCAGAACGTCTGTCGTGATGTTTGCCCCCTTGCCTAATTTCGCAATGGAAGCGGAGCTGACACCACTTTTTTCAGCAAGATCACGTTTGTTCATATTTTTATCTATCAACATTTTCCATAATTTGTTATAACTGATACGCATTTTTTGTCTCCTTATTTACGTGGATGCCTTTAAAATAATTTTAATTTCCTACTCAATAGAATACTATAATTAAAACCGTAATTCTACATTTTTGTAAAAAAATCGTGCGAACGCATAAAAAAATCATAAATTGTTAAAAATAGCTTTATAAATAATATTCTATTAGTCTGAATAACAGATAAAAAGGACACTTATTGATAGCATAAAAGGATTAACAATGCAGTATGCGAAAAAAAGTACCAAGAATACGTGCGAGGATGGGAGGAACACTTTAGATTTGCAGATATGAAAGAACTTCTTAAAACAATGGATGAATGGGGAAGGTGTAGAATCCGAGCAAAGTATTGGAAACAATGGAAGAAAATCAAAATAACGTATCAAATTTAAAAACCTTTGGAATGGAACATTGGAAAGCAAAAGAAATTGCTTGTAGTAGAATAGACTATTGGAAAATGACGAAAGTTCTGAATCAACTCTTTTCGAGACAAAATAGCCAAGCGAGGATATGCGTCCATGCTTGACTATTATCTAGCGTTTTGTGAAAACTAAGGTACCACCTAGTAACGAACGGTATGCATAGGTGATGCGGGAGGACGATAAATAAAATAATTATTTATTACATCTAATTCTGTACGAAAAAGTACGAATGTAAGTTGACAAAAATGAATGATAATAGTATTATTACATAGTAAATGTACGAAACTGTACGAATATAACGCTATATTAGGAGTGCTCAAAATGAAAGCAGAGCTTGTTGAGAACTTGATCATAGCTCACTGCAGCGGAGACGAACAACTTTTTTCAGAAGCGCTTAATAAGTTAGTTAGTGATGAGGAGAAAAAAGGAAATACGCCAACGGCGTCGAGACTGCGCAGAGCATATGAGAACAAGAAGAAAATTGAAACAAATAGCCAAGATATGATGGCAAGTGGATTAGAACCATCTTTTTTTGCTTCTGGAGCCACATCCGCAGCTCCGCGTGATAAGGATAGCCTTTTGGAATTGTATGAAATTGTACGACCAGAAGTGTCATTTGAAGATGTGGTGCTTCCAGAAAATCAGAAGGGGATTCTTTCACAGATTATTCTGGAGCAGAAAAATGCGGTGGAGTTTATAAAGCATTCAATGGCACCTATTAATCGAGTTTTACTTTGCGGCCCCCCAGGATGCGGAAAGACAATGACTGCTTATGCTTTGGCGAATGAGTTATCATTGCCGGTTGCATATGTTAGACTAGACGGATTAGTTTCCTCTTATCTAGGACAGACCAGTACAAATTTACGAAAAGTGTTTGATGCTGTTCGTAATCAGAGAATTGTATTATTTCTGGACGAGTTTGATGCGATAGCTAAGAAAAGAGATGATTCAAATGAACTTGGTGAGCTAAAAAGAGTTGTAACTACCCTATTACAGAATTTTGATAATATGCCGGCTAATGTATTACTTATAGCAGCCACCAATCATGAGCATCTTCTGGATCCAGCCATTTGGAGACGATTCAATGTTACAATTACATTGGAACTCCCAAATGAAAAGCAGAGGGCGACCATGATTCAAAAGTGGATCGATAAGTTTAATATTGAGGGTAAGATTAGTAGTAAATCATTGAGCAAAGTTACAAAAGGATTAAGCGGTGCTGGAATTGAGGAATTAATGACTGCAGCTGCTAAGAAAGCATTGATTAGTGGAAGTATGAAAACATCAGATATTGTAACTATTTTGGTCCAGCAGAAAACTAAATTTTCTGATAGCGGAGATGAAACCATGAAAGTTATTTGTGAGATGCTTGATAGTGGTGTATCTCTTAGATCCGCAGCAGAAGCTCTGGGAGTTACTCATAGTACTCTTGAGTATCAGGTAAAGAAGTATCGAGGTGAAGAGTAATTGTTAGATAGAAAACATCATTTATGGATTCCAGCAGAGGAAGTAACAGATATTCCCAAAACGCCAACTGGAAGAAGAAAAGATTACGGTGTTACTCCTGCAGAGCATGGTCAAAAATTATCTCAGGGACTGCAGGAAATTTTGGAGATTTTTGAAAAATTTAAAGCAAGCGACTCCCTTTCGGAAGAAGATATGGTTACTTTTAAAGTAATCCTTCAGGACGGCGAGGATATTGCTTCGCAAAAGAAGTTACTTGAAGATGAAGGAATGAAAATTAATGCAGTTAAGGATCATAACCATGCGGTTGTTACAGCCAAAAAAGATGTGTTTGGAAATCTTCAGCAGCGAGTGGGAAAGTATCGTGATGAAGGCCGCAAGAAGGATTTTCAGTATATTGCCGGGTTTGAGCCTTTCCGATCAGAGGATAAAAAAGCTGCCGATTTAGTTAAGTACTATTGTGAAAATCCAGATGAAATCACCATTGATGTTCAGATGATGCTTCTTCCGGAATTGGCACCAGATGTGAGAGATCGTGTTCAGAAAAAGATAGAGACTAAAATTACTCAGAAGAATGGAAAGATCCAAGATGAACCATATCACTTGACTGATGGAACTGCTATTATTCGAGCAATGGTTTCTGTGTCTAGTCTGGATGAAATTAGTGATGATCAAGGAATTTATCGTGTAGAGAGAACGACCTTTTTTCAGCACATAGCTCCGAGTGCAATATCTCCGATTACAAACGGTTTGCAACTGGAGCCAGGAGTTGATATTACTGCATTGCCTGCTGTGGTTATCCTTGATGATGGAGTTGATCTTCCAGATGAAATTGCGGGAGTAGTGCCGGTACATTGGAGGGCTACAGGAGTAATACATACAGCATTATATGGAAAACATGGAACTCCGGTTTCTAGCCGCGCAGCTTTTGCTAATTTAGGTATGCATATTGCTGATCCCTATCTTACTCCAAGGGCTAAGATTATTGATGCAACTATCGTGGATTCAGAATTAACAGCTAGCAATGTTATTCTTAAAAGAATTCAAGAAGCTGTAGCAACATTTGCGCCGGTAGCCAAAATTTTCAATTTTTCTTATAATGCTCAGATCCCGATTGATGGAAGCGAAATGAGTGTTCTAGGAAGTGAGTTGGACCTTTTATGCAGAAAATATCATGTGAAATTTGTAATATCTGCTGGAAATCATAGGCTTGTGTTTTCGGAAGATAATCTCCAAGACATCATTGATGATGATGAGTCTCGTATTGCGGAGCCTGCAGATGCAATGCTTGGCATTACTGTTGGTGCGGTAGTAGGACAAACACATCATGGAAGTGTAAGCAAGGAAAACGAGATTGCTCCTTATTCAAGAAGAGGCGCAGGTTTTGCGGGATTCTATAAGCCTGATATTACTGCTTATGGTGCAACGCAGTTTAAAAATGGAATAACTCCAGCGGACCCATATTCTCTTTGTCTTTCAAAAACGGGATATTGTGCTATGGCTGGAACGAGTTTTACTGCTCCGACGGTTGCAGGAGATCTAGCGCAGGTATTAACGGCAGTGCCAAATGAAGATATAGAACTTGCGCAGGCCTTACTTTATAATGGAGCAATTCCGCTTTATGACAGAAATGGTATTGCGCAAGATGAGATGGATCTAGCAGGAAATTTGTATGGAAGAGGTTTATCTTCTCCAGAAAACAGTATGTATTCTTCTGAAAATAAAGTTACATTTATTTCTTCTGGAACAATGAATCGCTTAAATAAGAAGCGGGTAAAATTCCATATTCCTACGGTCTTAGCTGATACAAAAGTAAAGCGTGGTGTTAATAAGGCAAAGGTAACAGTGACTTGTATTGCACAGCCACCAATTGACCGTACTAAGGGAAGCGAATACTCAGCTGCTTATATCTCAGCGTCCATTCATAAATTAAATACAAGGAGGAAAAATGTATGCGATAATCCTTCTGTATGCGATAACCGAAATAAGTGGGATACTTGCTATCATTTTTCAAATGAATTTTCTGCTTTTTCTTCAGGAAGTTGGGAAATTTGGCTTGAACTTTTTACACGGTGGGGAGTAGAAGACAATGATGAGATTCCATATTCCTTGGTTGTTACTGTAGAAGATCTTACAGAGTCTGGCAATATGTATTCCGAAATTATAAAAGAAACGGCTGGAAGGTTTACACCAGTCCAGCCAGTACGAGTTACAGTAAGATAAAAATTCAGAAATAGTCGATCAGAAATTTGGTCGGCTATTTTCTTTTGCCTCTAAAGGAAAAAATGAACAAAAATTATATTGAGCATATCCAATTTAATTATCCAACATGTTTTCAGGTAGGAAGTCATCCATAATATATTCTGCTTGTTCTACCGGAAAATCAGAATATATATACACATTACAGTCGTAGCGTAAAGCCCGTGCCCGTCCCACAGCCTGTTCAAGCTGTGAAGAAATGAAGTATTTTTGTATATTCTGCAACAGAACACTCTTATAACTCATAAGGGAAAATTGAACATTTTTATATGTGATTTTTCTTAAACAGAGTTTTTCCATAGTGACATTGGGGTTGATCATGAACGCTAGCATATAATACGCAGACTCATGCAGATGCGGCGTTCCGAGAACCGCAATGTCACAATTTGCATATTTATCAATTCCTTCTGTATTCCCAAAATAAAGAGTATCAAGACCGTAAGTTTTGAACGATATAATGGGAATATTCCCATGTGCTTCTTTAATATGAGCAATTGTTTTTTTCAGCTTTTTATTCTTTAGTGAATTTCTGCTACAATTATGGAAGGGGTATTGATATATATGACCTGTCAATTTTGCCTTTTGGCATTCTATATAATGAACGGTTCTATCAGAAAAGTACTCTTTATATATATATTCGTTGGAAGTCGCTGATAAAATAATTATTTTTTGCTTTGGAAGTTTGTATGGATATATGTAGACAATATTATCCTGGTTCTTACATAGGACACAATCTTTTTGAAGATTATTAAAATTTGAGTTGATGCCGTATTTTTTCAGAAGCTTTAGCGGATAATATTGTGCTTCGCGTTCGAATGAAATAGGAATTCCCAAATTCAGCTTTTGCAGATAATTTAGCTGCGCGTACTGTTCACTTGTAATCTCATCATAGGTGGTTTTTTCCAAAAGGGTATTGACATCTTGTAACTGGATATTGTGTTGGGAATTGCATATGGATAGCATTATGTCTTCATCAATAATCAATTGATAATCGTTTATGGCCTCGTGGAATTGGCTGTTACTTAAATGAAGTAGCATAGAATGTGTAGTGACGATTACTTTGTCTTTCTGGTCTGAAAGATAAGACATAAAATTAAAAAAAGCATCTAATTCCCGTTTGATTTTATCATAATATTCGGATGATTTCTGGAATTCTTTTCTTAATGATTTTTTTATGGATTTTCGTGCTATGCTGCTGTATCCGTTGTCATACAGTTTAAGTATTTTCTTTTTTAAACGAGGGCTGATATATTCTAACTCAGAAACAGAAAGTGATTCGAGTACCGGGACATTTAATGATCTAAGTCGTTCAGCAACTTCATTTTTCAACTGATTTGTTGGTGTTGCTATTAAGAATTTTTTTTGTTTGAAGTGTTTTTGAATATAATTACAATACATTCGTGTTTTTCCAATAGCAGTTTGAGCTTCCAATATATAGATATCCTGATTGTTGGCGGACACAGATTCATGAAAATTGGTTTCAAGATCCAATGCGGCATCGTCAAGCGACACATAGTTAGATGCTGGCGATACGATTTCAAAGCGTTCATGTTGCAAGAGTGTCTTTATCAGAGTTGCTTTATGATTACAAGTGTCACTATATTTGCAATAGCTGTTACAACATGGTTCATAATCATTTCGTTTTATATATCGGTATTGTATTTGCCAGTCTCTTAATTTTTCTGGATGTGATTTTTCTATTAGCTTCAAAAAATATTTGGCACCACCATTAATACGTCGGAGATTGCAGAGTAAAAAGAAACGTTCTCCGTGGTCAAGCTTATAGATATCATCTTCGGCATCGCGTAATAGTTGGCATAGAGAGTGTGTTTTTTTTATGTAGTAAGCTCTTAATGGTTCTGATGATACAGTTGAATCAGAAATGAAAGGTGTTTTGCTTTCTTTTGCTATTATATAAAAATATGGCGCATTTTCTGCAAGTCCTTTATATATATAATAAGGACTTGCACTTTTTGCGCCATTTTCATAATAGTCTGGACGTACTGATTTCTTTTGAATGAGAATCTTATTTTTAGTACTCAATCCTATGCTATATTTACGTGCGAAATTTTGCATATTTCTGTTGATATGTCGAGAAATATCATCTTCAATCATTTTTCGTTCAAATGATTCTATACAGGTGAGCAGGGAGCACATCTGATTTTGAACATCTATAAGTCCTTTTCCTCCCAAAAACACCCTGGATACATCTTTGCAGGCTGGATCAGCCTGAGAAAATATTTTCAATAGCATGGCGAGAATCATTTCTGCTATGTTACGATCTGTAATGACTGCATCAAATAAAAATACAACACGAAACCGTTCATGTGCTTCTGTATGGCTGAAAGTTTTATAAGCAAAAGCTATGGGAAGTCCATAGTTATTTGCTGTTTCTGCTATTTCGTTATAGCGGATACCAGTGTCAAAATCCAATGCAAAAAGCTGCATGGTTTGGAAATTTTCTTTTTTTCTATATTGGTTATGAAATGTGGCAGGTGTAAAGGCGTATCCATGATTACCTACCAAGTCGGCAATGTGAGAAAGATCATAACATACTTCGCATTTAGAAATTCTTTTAGAAATCTTTATATACTCGTTTTTTTCTGGCTTTGAAGTATAGCTAAAATCGTCAATGCAAAGTTGAATCATAATAATTGCTCCCTTCTTATCGTGGCTGTAATAATAAAGTTGCTCAGCCATGAAATTCTATTTAATAGAATGTAAGTTGGGAATTAATTTCAATAAACCAAAATAAACCAATATAAATCTAAATAAACCAATATTGCGTAGATTTGGAGGAATATTTGGCAAAAGCAGACAGAGTGTGAACGAATAGTAGGAAATAAAAAACAGCTTGGTTTTAATCCCAAGCTGCTTAAGTTAATAGGCATGTCAATAGAAATATTTTTACGCCTATAGGCTGTGTTTTGAAAATTCAAATATCAGATTGTCAAGGGAAGACTGAATATTGTCTGATAAATTACGATACATTTTAAGATGCTGTAGTTCTGCATCCGTGAGATTTTCTTCGTTATAAGCTCCAGGACGTTGTGGATTATCAGTATTGCCGATAAGGTAATCCACAGATGTATTAAAATAATCCGCTAATTTGATTAAGGTTGCAATATCTGGTTCGGTAATTTGATTTTCGTATTTGTATATAGTTTGCTGTGAGAGGTCTAAACGCAATGCCAGCTGCTGCTGACTTAAGTTTTTGGATAGGCGTAAAGTTTTCAAATTTTTCATTTTATCTGTCTCTCCTTTACTGCTATTTTAGCAAGAATATGCAGCACAAAATAAACTATAACGTTGTTGAAAACAAAACTAAAAAAGCGTATAATAAAGACAACTTTAAGAACGAATGATAAATGTACGAGGTGGTTTTATGGGAGACAATCATAGGAGCGAAAAGAAAAGTAAAACAACATATGTTGTTGGAAGCGTTATGCTTACTGCGGCTGCATTTGTTGTAGTTCCAAAGGTGATGGAATGGGGGGCAAGTAAGTTATACAATCAAAAAGTAAAACAAAAACCAAAAGATGAAGATGACTGGGGACCGGAAATTGTAAAAACAGATAGTCTGAAAAAGGAGAAGGAAAATGCTGAACTATAGTACAGAAGAAATGGCGCATGAACTATTACAAACAATTCAAAAAGAATATAAAAGTCTGAATAAATTCAATATAATGGTATTGGGGAAAACTGGGGTTGGAAAGAGTACTCTGATTAATAATTTATTCAGCGAGAAAATTGTTGAAACAGGTATTGGACGACCAGTTACACAGGAAATCAAGAAAATAGAGAAAGAGGGTTTCCCATTAGCTTTGTATGATGTACCTGGTCTGGAATTAGATGGGGAAAATGATGTAGATAATCTTTTAAATCAGATTTTAGGGGAGGTTGCCAAAGGTGTAAGAAGTGGTAATTTAGATCAGGCAATTCATTGTATTTGCTACTGTGTCAGTACGCCAGTACATCGTTTTGAACAAGCCGAAATAGATTTCTTGAAAAAATTTATAAATGGTGCAGGAATGTATAATGTACCAATTATTATTGTCTTGACACAATCTTATTCTAAAAGAGATGCTAAGGAAATGCTGAATGCGATTAAAATGGAAAATCTGAGTGTGGTTGATATTATTCCAGTTTTGGCAGAGGATTATGAAATTGATGAAGATTACACTGCAAAAGCCTATGGATTAGACAGATTGGCTGAAGTAATCCTTCAGGTAATTCCGGAATCCGTAAAAAAGACTTTTGTTGCAATTCAATGTGTGGATTTGAAAATGAAGGTTGATAAAGCCAATTCTATAGTGGCTGTAGCCGCAGCTGCGGCAGCTGCTACAGGTGCAAGTCCAATTCCATTTTCTGATGCGGCATTGCTTGTTCCAGAGGAACTGGCTATGATGGCAAAGATAACAACAACGTTTGGTTTACCAATTGCAAAGGGAACTTTAAGCACCATTATTTCAGGCACAATTGGAACAGCAGGTGCAACGGTACTTGGAAAAACGATTGTTTCTTCTATAATAAAGATGATACCGGGACCAGGTACTATAGTTGGAGGTGCTGTTTCTGCTGCAACGGCTGCAGCATTGACAGCAGCGTTGGGAGAAGCATACATTGCTGTTTTAGTTCAGATTAGTAAAGGTCAAATAAGCATACAGGAATTAGATACAGAAAAAGGAAAGAAGGAGATTAAGGAAATCTTCAATTCCAGATTAAAAGTAAAAAGAAATAAAAAGGGACAGCCTAAGTAATTAATATGTTTATTGCGTAGAGCTGAAAGTTATATTGATGTAATATTTCCACGAAGGAGGAAACCAATTACATAACAAGTAGCAACCTGTTATACGGAGCTGAAACGTGAGTATGCGTTTCAGCTCTTTTACTTTCATCAAAAAGGAGGCATGAAATGTTAAATTACAAAGAGTTCATGGAGGTATTAAAACAAACGATTTATTCACAGACAGGCTGGAAATCTGACTGTATGGGGAGTCTGACGGATGAAGGACCGACATCGGATACGGCATTGGAGATTCATTATATGAATACCGACAGAGACGCATCTATTATTTCCATCAGAGTTCCGGAACTGTATGCCCGATACCAGATTGGGGAAAGTATTACATCCATAGCGGATTCAGTTATCGGGACGATCTGTGAGGACGACAGATTCTGTCTGGCACAGGCAGTCAGCCAGTGCAAAAATTATGAGCTGGCAAAAGAGCATTTATTTATTAGCGCAGAGAGTATTTACAATGAGGAAGCCTTAAGTCAGTGCGTATATCAGACTGTCGGTGATATTGCAATTTGTCCAAACC
>ERZ772893.1603-NODE-1603-length-21491-cov-5.914536_pt1 | contig 21491 bp, 17 predicted proteins | sample MGYA00511482_ERZ772893 | MGnify/ENA primary metagenome ERZ772893 (study PRJEB29015, sample SAMEA2737687) | human gut metagenome | biome: human gut; feature: human-associated habitat; material: faeces | place: China | collected 2012 ... | reverse complement strand
TGCAACAATTGCAGAAATGTTGCCAAATTAAAAGATAAATCATTTGTTTGCACAATTTGTTAAGTGAGTTTTTGTTGGATATGACAAGTAAATTGGATTTATTATGTAATGGCAGACAAGTTGGTGCAGATAGTGATGAAATAAAGGGTAGATCAGGGCGGAGGTAATGAGGCGGAGGGTGATAAAAGCAGGCGGGTAAACGAAAAATTTACGATTTGATAACACATTGGTAATAGTAGAAGTTTCTGCGTCGAATTGTGCGATTTTTGTTCAAATCGGAGAAAATAGGAAAATCGGCGAGATGTGTAAGCTAAAATGCTTGACAAGGGCTTGCTAATATTATATAATAGTATACTGTATCATAATGGAGTTTTCCACCTATTTCATGCGTTTTTGAGTGCAGAAAATCATGGAAAACACCGCCAAAACCACTGGCGAATACGATTGTTATATAGTATTATATAAATGTATTTTCCAAATAAATTAAGGAGTGATTGAGCCTATGGTGAATGTCAAGGACGTAAAACTTGGTAAGAACACGAGAAAGAGCTTTGCCAAGATCAATGAGGTTCTGGAGATGCCTAACCTTATTGAAGTGCAGAAGAACTCTTATCAGTGGTTCCTCGATGAAGGTCTGAAGGAGGTCTTCAGAGATGTTTCAGCTATTACTGATTATAATGGTACGCTGGAGCTGACTTTTGTTGGATACCATTTCGACGAAGAGGCTAAGTATTCTGTTGCAGAGTGCAAGGCGAGAGATGTAACTTATGCAGTGCCACTGAGAGTTACTGCAAGACTTAACAATACCGAGACCGGCGAGATCAAGGAGTCCGAGGTATTTATGGGTGACTTCCCTAAAATGACCGACAGCGGAACTTTTGTTATCAACGGTGCAGAGCGTGTTATCGTTTCTCAGTTGGTGCGTTCACCAGGTGTTTATTACGCTTTTGATAAGGACAAGACCGGTAAGGATCTGTTCAAGACAACTGTTATCCCTAACAGAGGTGCTTGGCTTGAATATGAAATGGATTCTAACGACGTGGTTTATGTCAGAATCGATAAAAACAGAAAGATCCCTCTTACTACTTTTCTGAGATCGCTCGGTATTGGTACTAACGAGGAGATCGAGGAAGTTTTCGGCCCTGATGAAAGACTTACTCAGACTATCATGCAGAAGGATCAGACTGCTAACAGAGAGGAAGCTCTTCTTGAAGTTTACAAGAAGCTCCGTCCGGGCGAGCCTCCTACAGTAGATTCTGCTGTTACTCATCTGAACAACCTGTTCTTTGACGCTAAGAGATATGATCTTTCAAGATTCGGCAGATATAAGTACAACAAGAAGCTTGGCGTTGGTTCAAGACTTTCAGGTCATAGACTTTCAAGACCTGTTGTAAATCCTATGACAGGCGAGGTAATGGCTGAGGCCGGAGATCTTATCAGCTTTGATAAGGCTATGGAGATCGAGACCGCAGGTGTTATGGAGGCTTACGTTGACGTTGAGGTAAAGGAGCATCTTACTTCCGCAACAGGCGAGGCTGTTACAAAGCTTGAAGAGTGCGAAGTTAAGATCATAGGCAACGGCATGGTAGACATCAACGCTTATGTTGATTTTGACTGCACTGAGCTTGGCATCAACGAAAAGGTATCTTTCAAGGCTCTCAAGGAAGTTCTTGAAGATTCTGAGAATGAGGAAGAGCTTAAGGAGAACATCAAACTTAAGGCTGACGACCTCGTTCCAAAGCACATCACTATCGATGATATTATCGCTACGGTTTCTTACTTCCTCAACCTTTGCGAGGGCGTTGGTACTGTTGACGATATCGACCATCTTGGCAACAGAAGAATCCGTTCAGTAGGCGAGCTTCTTCAGAACCAGTTCAGGATCGGTTTCACAAGAATGGAAAGAGTTATCCGTGAGAGAATGAACATTCAGTCACAGGGCACTGAAGTCGTTACTCCTACAGCTCTTATCAATATAAGACCTATCACTGCGGCTATCAGAGAGTTCTTCGGTTCTTCTCCACTGTCACAGTTCATGGATCAGAACAACCCTCTGGCTGAGCTTACTCATAAGAGAAGACTTTCAGCCCTCGGCCCTGGCGGTCTTTCAAGAGACCGTGCCGGATTTGAGGTCCGTGACGTTCACTATACTCACTACGGCAGAATGTGTCCTATCGAGACACCTGAAGGTCCTAACATCGGACTTATCTCTTACCTTGCTTCTTTCGCAAGGATAAACGAGTACGGCTTTATCGAAGCTCCTTACAGACGAGTTGACAAGGAAACAGGCGTTGTAACTGACGAAGTTGTTTATATGACGGCTGACGTTGAAGATAACTACATGGTCGCTCAGGCAAACGAGCCTCTTACTGAGGATAACAAGTTTGCCAGACCTAAGGTAAACGGCAGATACAGAGATCAGATCCTCGAGATAGAGAGAGAGAAGATCGACTTCATGGACGTTTCACCTAAAATGGTAGTTTCTGTGGCTACTGCTTGTATCCCGTTCCTTGAGAACGATGACGCTAACCGTGCGCTCATGGGTTCAAATATGCAGAGACAGGCTGTGCCGCTGCTCAAGACTGAGTCTCCTATCGTTGGTACTGGTATGGAGTACAAGGCTTGTCTTGATTCAGGCGTTGCTGTTGTTTCTAAGAACGCAGGTGTTGTTGAGAGCGTTGACGCTGACAAGATCGTTATCCGTGAGGACAGCGGTATGCTCAGAACTTATGAGCTGACTAAGTTCAAGCGTTCAAACGCAGGTACTTGCACAAACCAGAGACCTATCGTCAATAAGGGCGAGAGAATTGAAGCTAATCAGATAATCGGTGACGGCCCTGCTACTTCAAACGGCGAGCTTTCACTTGGTAAGAACGCTCTTATCGGCTTCATGACTTGGGAAGGTTACAACTACGAGGACGCCGTTCTTCTGAACGAAAACCTTGTAAAGCAGGATAAGTATACTTCTATTCATATTGAAGAATATGAGACAGAAGCCAGAGATACAAAGCTCGGACCTGAGGAGATCACAAGAGATATCCCTAACGTTGGTGAGGACGCTCTTAAGGATCTGGACGAGAACGGTATCATCAGAATAGGCGCAGAGGTTCGCTCAGGAGATATACTTGTTGGTAAGGTAACACCTAAGGGTGAAACTGAGCTGACAGCAGAAGAAAGACTTCTGAGAGCTATCTTCGGCGAAAAGGCTAGAGAAGTCAGAGATAATTCTCTTAAGGTACCTCACGGCGAGGCCGGTACTATCATTGACGTTAAGATATTCACAAGAGAGAACTGCGACGAGCTTTCTCCTGGAGTAAATATGCTCGTCAGATGCTACATCGCACAGAAGAGAAAGATCTCTGTGGGCGATAAAATGGCGGGTCGTCACGGTAACAAGGGTGTCGTTTCAAGAATACTTCCACAGGAAGATATGCCATTCCTTGAGGACGGTACTCCGCTTGATATCTGTCTTAACCCATTGGGCGTACCTTCTCGTATGAACATCGGTCAGGTGCTTGAGGTTCATCTTGGTATGGCGGCAAAGGCTCTTGGCTGGAAGATAATGACCCCTGTATTCGACGGTGCTCACGAGGCAGACATCAGAGAATGCTTCAAAATGGCTCAGCAGAATTATCTGGAGCATAAGGACGATGAGTTCACTCTCCACACAATGGACGAGGTCATCAATCCTAACGCTCTGAGCATGAGCGAGGACGGCAAGTTCACTGTTTATGACGGAAGAACAGGCGAGAAGTTCGATAACAGAGTTACAGTCGGTTATATGTACTACCTGAAGCTCCACCACCTCGTAGACGATAAGATACACGCACGTTCAGTTGGTCCTTACTCACTGGTAACACAGCAGCCACTCGGCGGTAAGGCTCAGTTCGGTGGTCAGAGATTCGGAGAAATGGAAGTTTGGGCGCTCGAAGCTTACGGTGCTGCTTACACACTTCAGGAGATCCTTACAGTTAAGTCTGACGATACTGTGGGAAGAGTCAAGACATACGAGGCTATCGTTAAGGGACAGAATGTTCCTAAGCCTGGTGTTCCTGAGGCGTTCAAGGTACTTGTTAAGGAGCTTCAGTCACTTGGTCTGGATCTCAAGGTACTCAACATCAATAACGAGGAAATAGATCTTAAGCAGTCGTTTGACGAGGACGAGGAGCTTGTTCCACAGCCTGCTATCGAAGATCATATCGATTTCGGCGTTGACGAGGGCGATCTCGACGAGGGCTTCATGGCTGAAGACGAGAACGGCACTTCCGAACTGGAGGGCAGCGCAGCTTCCGACGAGTCTGATCTGTTCCTTAATGACGGTGAATAATTTTGCACAGTAACTAAATAAGCTGAGGTCAAAGGGCGGAAGGCTCCGCCCCTGCGACCGTTTCATATAGAAGTCGGCTGTTGCCGTGCTTCAAACTAAACAGGAAGAGGGTACTGCTGTTGGAATTCAATGAGTTTGCATCAATCAAGATCGGTCTTGCTTCGCCTCAGAAGATCCGTGAGTGGTCTTACGGCGTTGTTACCAGACCTGAAACAATAAACTATCGTACTCAGAAGCCGGAAAAGGACGGATTGTTCTGCGAAAAGATATTCGGACCTTCAAAGGACTGGGAGTGTCACTGCGGTAAATATAAGAAAATTCGCTTTAAAGGCAAAGTCTGCGAGCGCTGCGGCGTTGAGGTAACAAGAGCCAAGGTTCGTAGAGAGAGAATGGGTCACATCGAGCTTGCTGCACCTGTTTCTCACATTTGGTATTTCAAGGGAACTCCGTCAAGAATAGGACAGATGCTTGAAATATCACAGAAAAGACTTGAAGAAGTTCTTTACTTCACAAAATACATCGTTATAGATCCAGGTAACACTGAGCTTATCAAGGGTCAGCTCCTTACTGAAAAGGATTATAGCGAAATGCAGGAAAAGTATGACGAGGACGAGTTCAGAGCCGGCATGGGCGCTGAGGCTATCAAGGAGCTTCTTGAAGAGATCGACCTCGAGAAGCTTTCAGAAGAGCTTAAAACTGAGCTTAAGGATCTTCCTGCGGGTCAGAAGCGTATCAAGCTTCTGAAAAGACTGGAGATCGTTGAGGCTTTCAGAACATCAGGCAACAGACCTGAGTGGATGATACTGGAGGCTATACCTGTTATACCACCTGATATCAGACCTATGGTACTGCTGGACGGTGGAAGATACGCAACCAGCGACCTTAATGACCTTTACAGACGTGTTATCAACAGAAATAACCGTCTTAAGAAAATGCTGGAGCTTGAAGCACCTGACATCATCGTTAGAAACGAAAAGAGAATGCTTCAGGAAGCTGTTGACGCACTTATCGACAACGGCAGACACGGCAGACCTGTTACAGGTCCTAACAACAGAGCATACAAGTCACTTTCAGATATGCTCAAAGGTAAGCAGGGACGTTTCAGACAGAACCTTCTTGGTAAGCGTGTTGACTATTCAGGACGTTCTGTTATCGTCGTAGGCCCTGAGCTTAAGATGTATCAGTGCGGTCTGCCAAAGGAAATGGCTCTTGAGCTGTTCAAGCCTTTCGTTATGAAAAGACTTGTTGACACCAATCCTACTATCAACATCAAGTCTGCAAGGAAAAAGGTAGACAGAGCTGAGCCGGAGGTTTGGGACGCACTTGAAAACGTTATTCAGGGTCACCCTGTAATGCTCAACCGTGCGCCTACACTTCACAGACTTGGTATTCAGGCATTCGAGCCTATCCTTGTAGAGGGCAGAGCTATCAAGCTTCACCCACTGGTTTGTACAGCGTTCAACGCTGACTTCGACGGCGACCAGATGGCTGTTCACCTGCCGATCTCAGCAGAGGCTCAGGCTGAGGCAAGATTCCTTATGCTGGCTGCCAACAACCTGTTGAAGCCTTCAGACGGACGCCCTGTTGCAGTTCCTACACAGGATATGATACTTGGTTCTTACTACCTGACACTGAAGAAGGACGGCGAGCCTGGCGAGGGCAAGGTGTTCAGAGATGTGAACGAGGCTCTTATGGCTTACGATCAGCACATCGTTTCACTTCATGCTGCTATCAAGGTAAGGATAACCAAGCAGATAGGCGACAAGCAGGTATCAAAGGTGATAGACGCTACAGTCGGAAGACTTATCTTCAACTCTATCATTCCTCAGAACCTTGGCTTTGTTGACAGAACAAATTCAGAAAAGCAGTTCGATCTTGAGATAAGCTTCCTTGTAAAGAAGAAGCAGCTTTCTGATATCATTGATAAATGTATACAGAAGCACGGTACTACTACGACTTCCGAAGTTCTCGATAACATCAAGAGCCTTGGTTATAAGTATTCTACAAAGTCTGCTATCACAGTTGCAGTATGCGACGCTTCTATCCCTGAGGCTAAGAAGGATATCCTTGCAAAGGCTGACGGACTTGTTGACAAGATAGACAAGCAGTATAAGAGAGGTTATATTTCAAGAGAAGAGAAGTCAAAGAAGTTCATCGAGATCTGGAACAACGCTACAGACGAAGTTACAGAGGCTCTGAAAGCTAACCTTGACCCATATAACCCGATCAACATGATGGCTGACTCAGGTGCCCGTGGTTCTATCAACCAGATAAGACAGCTGGCAGGTATGCGTGGACTTATCGCCAACACATCAGGTTCAACTATCGAGATGCCTATCAGAGCTAACTACCGTGAGGGTCTTAACATTCTGGAATACTTCATTTCTTCCAGAGGTGCGAGAAAGGGACTTGCCGATACCGCTCTGCGTACTGCTGACTCAGGTTACCTTACAAGACGTCTTGTTGACGTTTCTCAGGACGTTATCATTCGTCAGGAGGATTGCGGTACTCACGTTGGTATCGAGATATTCGACATAAAGAACGGAAACGAAATGATCGAGCCTCTCAGCGAAAGACTTGTGGGCAGATATCTTGTTGAGGATCTTAAGGATCCTAAGACAGGCGAGATGATATGCTCAAGAAACAAGCTTATCAACGTTCATGACGCTGAAAGAATAGTTGCTGCACTCGAAGCTGAGGGCAAGGATTCTATCTCTATCAGATCAGTTCTTCAGTGTCAGGCTAAGCATGGCGTTTGCGCTAAGTGCTACGGCGCTAACCTTGCAAACGGAAATATCGTTCAGGTCGGCGAGGCTGTCGGCGTAATCTCCGCTCAGTCTATCGGTGAGCCTGGTACACAGCTTACAATGAGAACCTTCCACACAGGTGGTATCGCATCTGCGGAAGATATCACACAGGGTCTTCCTAGAGTCGAGGAACTGTTTGAGAGCAGACGTCCAAAGGGTGCTGCTATCATCACAAGGATCGACGGCGTAGTTAGGATCGAGGAGGTCAAGAAGACCAAGCAGATCACTGTTACAAGTGAGGACACTGAAAATCCTGAGCAGGAGTCTTATGCTATCCCATACGGCTACAAGATAAGAGTTCGTGAGGGACAGGCTGTTACAGCCGGTGAGCCACTCACAGAGGGTTCTATCAACCCAGCTGATATCCTTGCAGTTAATGGTCCTAAGGCTGTTCAGAACTACATCATCACCGAAGTTCAGAAGGTTTACCGTCTGCAGGGTGTTGATATCAACGATAAGCATATCGAAGTTATCGTTCGTCAGATGATGAGAAAGGTCAAGATAGACGACTCCGGTTCAAGCTATCTGCTCCCTGGTTCACTTATCGACAGAGGAGAGGTCGCAAGACTCAACGAGGAGATACAGGCTCAGATCGACGCCGGCGACGAGAACGCAAGACTTATCACAACTGTTCCTGTTCTTCAGGGTATCACAAAGGCTTCAAGCTACTCGGATTCATTCCTGTCGGCTGCTTCATTCCAGGAGACAACTAAGGCTCTTACAGACGCAGCTATCAGAGGCAAGACCGATAAGCTCATGGGTCTTAAGGAAAATGTTATTATCGGTAAGCTCATTCCTGCCGGCACCGGTATGGACGTTTACAACAACGTTCAGGTGGTCAAGAATGAGAGTGCGGCTAACCATAACACCGCAGAAACACCGTTGTACTAATGACTTTTATATCAGCCTGCATGGTTCATTCATGCGGGCTGATTTTTTTTATTTTGTATGAAACCTTTTTGCCTGCCATGGCGTTTTAGTATATGAAGGGAAGTGAAAGCATGAAGAATATGACCGAAAGCGAATACCGCCAACTTGTAGAGGAGTATTCGGATATGGTAACAAGGCTTTGCGTGGTGCACACGGGAAATTTTTCCGACGCTGAGGACTGCTATCAGAACGTGTTCTTCAAGCTTTTCAAGCAGATGAAAAAAGGCAGTCTGCCAAACCCGAAAGCGTGGCTCATCAGAGTGGCTCTCAACGAATGCCGGAGTGTTTTGCGGTATCGTTTGAGGAAAAACACAGTCGATCTGAACAGCATAACGTCTTTCTCAAAGGACGGCAGCGACATAGAGATACTTGACCTTATTTTCAGACTTCCCCCGAAATATCGGGATAGTATTTATCTTTATTACTTTGAGGAGCTGTCAGTGCAGGAGATAGCTAAGCTGACAAATATCAAGGAAAACACGATAAAAACACATCTCAAACGTGGAAGAGAACAACTGAAGGATATGATGATGTTGTGAACTATATGAATGTCAATAAAGACATAAAGTATCGGGACGTCGAGGACACCATCCACTACAAAAGAGGTAAAAATTATTATGTGGGGGCTGGACTTTCAGCATAACATTGACTAAAGGTATAGTTTGCAATGATGATATCACAGAAAGGGGCAGCAAATGAAAAAGATAAATGCTTTTTACTGTATAAAAACTCCTTCGGATTGGAAGGAGAGTGTGCTTATGTATGACAAGCCTACAGAGAAAAAGAAAACAAAACTTACAGGCTTTCAGCTTGCAGGTGCGGTGCTTGCGGCTTTGCTTCTGGTGGTGGGCGGTGCGCTGACCCTTTATCGCAGCGGTGATGAGCATAAGATCAATGTCGGTATGCAGCAGCCAAGTATAGACAGTTCGGAAAGCCTTGACAGCACTGAGCTTACGGCTGATTTAGAACAGGCACAAAATGCGCTTAAGCAGGTCGTTAAAGACAAAGAGATAACGGCGGTCGGAATGTATGCAGGCTGCGGCTCGGACGGAACGGGATATCTTTTTGTCGATAAGATATATGTTGAGAAATACACCTCTGAAAAGGGCGGATTGATCGACTATGTTACTGTGAATGAATATGAATACCTGAAATACCACTCTTACGCTGCGTTTAAACTTGATTTCAGAGCGAAAGATGTTACCACAGGGAAGTTTGCTTATATGGACGAACTGAAAGTGGGCGAAAAAATCGCAGTCGGCATAAACTGCGATTATCTGAGTAATTGGAACTCGGATGAGATCGCAACAGGTCTTGACGAAACGGTCGGTGGCGACAGCTTTGGAACAGACTTCTATTATTCACTGAGATCATCAATAGCCTATGCTTATGATATCGACAGTTCAAAGGACACAGGCAAGGAAAAGCTTGATAAGCTTGTGCTTGACAGCGTGCAGCATATGTACGAAGATATGATACTGCAAGCTGACGACTTCAGCATTGTGCTAAATCCTGTGGAAAAGGACTGGGGATTTAAAAATGATACGTTGGTAAATTTTGTTAAGCATATCAATTATGATGCTGACAATTACGAAAGGGATATTATCTATCCGCTGATAATAACACCAATTCAAAAGGGTAAAGCCATAAACGTTTCCACAGCAGGAGGGTCAAAGGAAGGCATAATTATCAAGGTGGACGGAAGATATTTCAGTATAACTTCCAATTATAAGGATATTGTGGAGCAGGACGATACTAATAATGAATGGTACGGTTCCGAAAGTGCGACGGTAAAGAACAACAGAAATTACTTCTTTGATGAAAATGAATGGCTCGTTGCAATTAAATTTGCAACGGGTGCAAACACCTATTTTAGTGATGATCTGAAACTTTATATCAACGAAGTACAAAACGATATAACCTATTCGGACAAGACTGACGACAGCGATTGTGTTATAACTTATCATAGATTCAGCGAGACAGAGGTCGAAGTGGCGGATAAAGGAGAAATTTTAGATACAGACAGCAAAGCGGAATGAGAAATAATTTGCAGGGCAGGGCGTGAAAAGCCGCTGCCCTGTGCTTTTTATAGCTTTTGACAGAAAATTTAACTGAAATTTTCAAAAAGTTAAAAAAGTCAAGAAAAAGTGCTTGACAAGCGACGGAGAATAGTGTATAATATCAAGGTATGCTGATGTATTGTATATCAGCGTATAGTATCAAATCTATGAAAGGAGAGAAAATATGCCAACCTTTAACCAGTTAGTAAGAAAAGGAAGAAATGTCCTTGCAGACAAGTCTACAGCTCCTGCTCTTCAGAAGGGTTTCAACTCAAAGAAGAAGGTAGTTATCGATCAGAGCTGCCCACAGAAGCGTGGCGTTTGCACAGTAGTAAGAACTGCTACACCTAAAAAGCCAAACTCAGCTATGAGAAAGGTTGCCAGAGTTAAGCTCACAAACGGAAACGAAGTTACAGCTTATATCCCTGGTATCGGACACAATCTTCAGGAGCACTCCGTTGTTCTTATCAGAGGCGGACGTGTTAAGGACCTCCCTGGTGTAAGATATCACATCATCAGAGGCACTCTCGACGCTCAGGGCGTTGCTAAGAGAATGCAGGCGAGATCCAAGTACGGTGCTAAGAGACCAAAGGCAGGAGCAGCCAAGTAATCAAAAACTGAAAAGCTCATTTTAGTAACAAGGTAATAACTCATTGTCGCATATTGCGAAGACCACAGTTTATGTGGAGTGATTAATATATATTAGTTGACTCTACAAGGAACTGACGGGGCTGTAAAACGGCTGTGTGCCGTGGTTACAGAGCGAGTACCTGTGAATTCATTATTTGTGAAGGAGGGAATTAAAGTGCCAAGAAGAGGTAGAGTTACAAAGAGAGACGTGCTTCAGGATCCAGTATACAATTCTAAGCTTGTTACACGTCTTGTAAACAACATCATGCTCGACGGTAAGAAGGGTGTTGCCCAGAAGATCGTTTACGGAGCATTTGAAATTGTCGAAGAAAAGACAGGCAGACCTGCTCTTGAAGTATTCCAGGAGGCTATGGATAACATCATGCCTGAGCTGGAGGTCAAGGCTCGCCGTGTAGGCGGTGCGACTTACCAGGTACCAATGGAGGTTCGTCCTGACAGAAGACAGACACTTGGTCTGAGATGGATAACAAAGTATTCTCGTGAGAGAAACGAGGACACAATGAGAGAGAGACTCGCAGCTGAGATCCTTGACGCTCTTAACGGCGTTGGCGGCTCATGCAAGAAGCGTGACGAAACTCATAAGATGGCTGAAGCTAACAAGGCTTTTGCTCATTACAGATGGTAAGAGGTATAAAGGAGGATATATATGGCAAGAGAATGTAAATTGCAGGATTACCGTAATATCGGTATCATGGCACACATCGACGCCGGCAAGACTACTACTACAGAGCGTATCCTGTTTTATACCGGTGTAAACTATAAGATCGGTGAAACACACGACGGTGCATCTACAATGGACTGGATGGCACAGGAGAAGGAGAGAGGTATCACAATTACTTCTGCTGCTACTACTTGCTACTGGAAGGGTCACAGACTCAACATTATAGATACTCCGGGCCACGTTGACTTTACAGTTGAGGTTGAGCGTTCACTTCGTGTACTCGACGGTTCTGTAACAGTTCTTTGTGCTAAGGGTGGTGTTGAGCCTCAGACTGAAACAGTTTGGAGACAGGCTGATAACTATCAGGTACCAAGAATGGTATATGTCAACAAGATGGATATCATGGGCGCAGACTTCTACAACGTTTTGAATATGCTCCATGAAAGACTCCATTGCAACGCCGTTCCTATCCAGCTCCCTATCGGTGCTGAGGACGACTTCAAGGGTATCGTCGATCTGCTCGAAATGAAGGCTTATGTATACTATGATGACCTTGGAAAGGATATCCGTCAGGAAGAGATCCCTGAGGACCTCAAGGAAAAGGCTGAACAGTATCACGCTGACCTTATCGAGCATCTTGCAGAAGTTGATGACGATCTCGCTGAGAAGTATTTCGCAGACGAGGAGATCACTATCGACGAGATGAAGAAGGTAATCAGAAAGAGTACTATCGCTAACACAATGGTACCTGTTACCTGCGGAACTTCATACAGAAACAAGGGCGTTCAGAAGCTTCTTGACGCTATTGTAGATTATATGCCTTCACCTATCGACGTACCACACATTAAGGGTACTGACGTAAACACAGGTGAGGAAGTTGAGAGAATTTCAGGCGACGATCAGCCATTCGCTGCTCTCGCATTCAAGATCGCTACAGACCCATTCGTTGGTAAGCTCTGCTACTTCAGAGTTTATTCAGGTGTTCTGACAGCCGGTTCTACAGTTTATAACTCCACTAAGGACAAGGACGAAAGAATCGGAAGAATCGTTCAGATGCACTCTAACGCTAGAAAGGATATCGATACTATCTACGCTGGTGATATCGGTGCCGCTATCGGTCTGAAGAACACAACAACAGGTGACACTCTTTGTGATGAAGAGCACCCTGTACTTCTTGAATCAATGGAATTCCCTGAGCCTGTTATCCAGCTCGCTATCGAGCCTAAGACTAAGGCAGGTCAGGAAAAGATGGGTATCGCTCTTGCAAAGCTTGCTGAAGAGGACCCAACATTCAGAACTTATACTTCTGAGGAAACAGGTCAGACAATTATCGCCGGAATGGGCGAGCTGCACCTTGAGATCATCGTAGACAGACTTCTCCGTGAGTTCAAGGTAGAGGCTAATGTCGGCGCTCCTCAGGTTTCATATAAGGAAACAATTACTGCTCCTGCAAGCGTTGATTACAAGTACGCTAAGCAGTCAGGTGGTAAGGGTCAGTACGGTCACGTTAAGATCAACGTTGAGCCAAACGAGTCCGGTAAGGGCTATGAGTTCATCAACAAGGTTGTCGGCGGTGCTATTCCTAAGGAATACATTCCAGCAGTTGACGCAGGTATCAGGGGCGCTATGGAGAACGGTGTTCTCGCAGGCTTCCAGGTAGTTGACGTTAAGGTTGAGCTGTACGATGGATCTTATCACGAAGTCGACTCTTCTGAAATGGCATTTAAGATCGCCGGTTCTATGGCGTTCAAGGAGGCTATGAGAAAGGCTTCACCAATCATTCTTGAGCCTATCATGAAGGTTTGCGTTATCGCTCCTGATGATTATCTCGGAACAGTTATAGGCGACCTCAACTCCCGTCGTGGACAGATCCTCGGTCAGGAGCAGAGAACTGGTGCTGTTCAGGTAGACGCTCTCGTTCCACTGTCTGAAATGTTTGGTTACTCAAATGACCTGCGTTCTAAGACACAGGGTCGTGGACAGTACACAATGGAGCCTGACAGCTACATTCAGGTACCAAAGTCTATCTCTGAGAAGATCATGGCTTCAAGAAACAAGGACTAATAAATTTGCGGAAAATTTTCTGCTTTTTCTATTGCAAATTTGCTTTTTATTTGATATAATTATACTACGGTATGTTAAATCGGAAACTATTAAATTTTAAGGAGGAAAATTCCTATGGCAAAGGCACATTTCGAAAGAACCAAACCACACGTTAACATTGGTACAATCGGTCACGTTGACCACGGTAAGACAACTCTTACTGCTGCTATCACAAAGACTCTTGCTCTTGAAGGTCTTGCTGAGAAGAAGGATTACAACAACATCGACTCAGCTCCAGAGGAGAGAGAGAGAGGAATTACAATCAACACAGCTCACGTTGAGTATGAGACAAAGAACCGTCACTATGCTCACGTTGACTGCCCGGGACACGCTGACTATGTAAAGAACATGATCACTGGTGCTGCTCAGATGGACGGCGCTATCCTCGTAGTTGCTGCTTCTGACGGTCCTATGGCTCAGACAAGAGAGCACCTTCTCCTTGCTAGACAGGTAGGCGTTCCAGCTATCGTTGTTTTCATGAACAAGGCTGACCAGGTTGACGATGAAGAGCTTCTCGATCTCGTTGAGATGGATATCAGAGAGCTCCTCGACAAGTACGATTTCCCTGGCGATGAGACTCCAATCATCAAGGGTTCAGCTCTTGCAGCTCTTGAGGCTCCAGATGATCTTTCAGATCCAGCTTACAAGCCAATCCTTGACCTTATGGATGCTGTTGACACATTCATCCCAACACCAGACAGAAAGTCTGATCTCCCATTCCTGATGCCTGTTGAGGACGTATTCACAATCACAGGTCGTGGTACAGTTGCTACTGGTAGAGTTGAAAGAGGTCAGCTCAAGACTGGTGACGAAGTTGAGATCCTCGGACTTTCAACTGAGAGACCAAAGACTGTTGTAACAGGTATCGAGATGTTCAGAAAGATCCTTGACTACGCTGAGGCAGGCGACAACATCGGTGCGCTTCTCCGTGGTATCCAGAGATCTGACATCCAGAGAGGACAGGTTCTTTGTAAGCCAGGTTCCATTCACCCATACACAAAGTTCTCAGGTCAGGTTTACGTTCTGAAGAAGGAAGAGGGCGGCCGTCATACTCCATTCTTCAACAACTACAGACCACAGTTCTATTTCAGAACAACTGACGTTACAGGCGTTATCACACTTCCTGCTGACAAGGAAATGTGCATGCCTGGCGATAACGTAGAGATGGATGTTGAGCTTATCACTCCAATCGCTATCGAAGAGGGACTTCGTTTCGCTATCCGTGAGGGTGGTAGAACAGTAGGTTCTGGCGTCGTTACAGCTGTTAGAGACTAATTTTTAGTTCGCTATATAAAGATCGGGTACAATATGTATCCGATCTTTTTTTGTCTTAAAATATTATGAATAATAAGTTAAATGATATTTGCATGCTTTAAAAAAGTACGGTGATATGCTATAATTAGTATATCGGGGGTGAGAATTTGAACGATACAAATACTAAAGATTATATGATTGACGTTGCCCAGGATACTACTTATCAAAATCAGAGTGATGATTATAAGAAGTCGTTTGCAAAGTGGCGTTCAAATCCTCAGAATTCTTTTGGATTCCAGTTTATACATGATACAAGAGAACACTCATACATTGATGGCGAGGGTTTTGTGCCTCATAAGGCAGAGGTAGCAGAGAGAATCTCTATGCTAAAATGCTGTAGTTTGTTGGGCATTTGTCTTGTGGTAATGCTTGCTATTGATTTTCTTAACTATTTTATAGTGAATAAATACGCACCGGATACAACTGGTACATTTGTGTATTTTTCTCAAACAGATGGCGGATATGGCAGATATGGTGTTGGAATGACTTTCATTTTAGGTCTGTTGTTTGCCGCAAAGTTTGTTGTGCCTGGTCTTATTTTTAAGATCGTTACTAAGATCCCTAACAAAGTCGTTTTTGCAAATTCAAAGGGCTACGAAAAAATGCGTGGAACTGCTGTGGTTATTATGATGGTCATAATCGTTGTGGGCAGAGTTGGACAATATATCCTTAGTCTTCTGTTTTCAGCTGTGCATTTAGATGGGATATATTCTATTTTTGTATTCTCTGAAGATCCTGTTGTAGCTCTTGTTTCTTTTGCTTTCTTTGCAATTATTGTTCCTATAATGCAAGAGATAGTATTTCGAGGAGTTTTTTTGCAGACTTTTCGTCAATTTGGCGACACCTTCGCTATTATGATCACTGCTGTTGTGAACGGTTTATGCTACTATGATATTACATATCTGCCTTTTGTTGTATGCTGTACTGCGGTTCTCGGACTTTTTACTATACGAACAGGCTCGGTTTTTACTGCAATTTCTATGAGTATTTGCGCCCACATCACGAATTTTGTATTAAGTTACATTGTTCTCTATGATCTTCCTTATGCCAAAATAGCAGAAGTCATAATCTGTACAGTGATCGTTGGTGTATCACTTGTGATGTACTCGAAGCTTACAAGCTTTGGTGACTGGACATTTAACATTGAAAATGATAATTCTTTTATGACGATGTCAAAGCGAGTTAAATCTTTCATTTCAACTAACTCGATCGCAGTGTGGATAGCCGCAATTCTTGTGACCATGTTTGTGTGTGCGAGAATAATATGACGAGAGATGAGCTTTACATGAAAAAAGCGTTGGAGCTTGCGGAAATTGCCGCAGAGCAGGGGGAAGTACCTGTGGGTGCGATAGTTGTGAAGCGTTCCAGCGGTGAAATAATCGGCAGGGGATTCAATCGTCGTGAGTATGGGCATTCCCCTTTGACTCATGCCGAACTTGTGGCTATTGAGGAAGCGAGTCGCAATCTTGGGGGTTGGCGGCTTATGGGTTGTGAGCTTTTTGTTACTCTCGAGCCTTGTCCTATGTGTACGGGTGCGATAATAAATTCTCGAATTGAGCGTGTTGTTTTTGGTGCGTATGACAAAAAGGCTGGTTCTTGCGGGTCGGTGGTAAATCTTTTTGAGCTACCCTATAATCACAGACCTCTTTGCACAGGCGGTATACTGCAAGAGCGATGTGCAGATACACTGACGGAATTTTTCAAAAATCTTAGACGTAAAAAAAACCTCTCCGAATAGTTCGGGGAGGTTTTTTCTTATATTTCGTTTCGATTTTCCAAAGCCTTATAAAGCGTCACTTCATCAGCATATTCAAGCACTCCGCCAACGGGTAGGCCGAACGCCAAACGTGTGACCTTTACACCAAGGGGCTTCAGCAGCCTTGAAATGTAAATTGCCGTAGCTTCGCCATTAACTGTAGGATTAGTAGCCATAATGACTTCTTTAACATTCTCAGGCTCTATCCTCGCAAGCAGTTCTTTTATTTTAAGCTTGTCAGGGGAAATGTCGTCCATAGGGGAGAGAAGTCCATGCAAAACATGGTAAACGCCTTTGTACTCCTTAGTACGCTCGAAAGCTGCTATATCCTTTGGGTCTTCTACTACGCAGACCGTTGTGTGGTCACGTCTTGGGTCGGCACAGATAGGACACTTTGGCTTGTCAGTAAAGTTCTGGCAAACACTACAAAGATGAACGCTTTTGTGGGCATTAGTGATAGCCGCTGCAAAAGCCGATGCGTCCTCGTCTGTCATGGACATAACATAGTAGGCAAGGCGCTGTGCGGACTTCATGCCTATACCGGGGAGCTTTGCAAATTGCTCTGCCAGAAGTACCAAAGGCAGTGCGTTTGACTCAGCCATTAAAACAGACCTGGGAATGATACTCCGCCTGTGAGTTTCTGCATTTCAGTGTCGCTTACTTCATCGAGGTTAGCAACAGCTTGATTGAAAGCTGCCATAACGAGGTCCTGAAGTGTTTCAACGTCCTCTGGATCAACTACCTCAGGCTTGATATCAAGCTTAAGGACGTTTCTCTTGCCGTTGATAGTTACCTCAACAACTCCGCCGCCTGCTGTACCTGTGAACTCTCTCTGCTCAAGGTCTGCCTGAAGAGCTGTGATCTCGTCCTGCATTTTCTGAGCCTGCTTGAGCATCTGATTCATGTTATTGGAAGGACCCTTGCCCATTCCCTGTGGAAGTCTTGCTTTCATTTTAAAAACTCCTTATATTCAAAATTATTTTTTTATATCAACTTCAATATCAAGTTTTTTCGCCTTGTCAAGCAACTGATTTATAGGATTTTCCGTATCCTCAGGTGCGACATTTTTGGCTGATTTGACTTTGATAGTGAAGTTTTGTCCGAAATTATTTTTCAGTATCTCATTAAGCACCGTAGCGTCGCCGCTTGCTTTGAACTTTTTGAGATAAAAGTCATTGTGTACTATCATAAGCAACACATTCTGACACATATAAGCCTTTGAATTGACCAAGAAACAGCCTATAGCAGGATTTGTCTGCTTGACCTGCTCCACAATGTTGTCCCAAGTCTGCACAAGCTTGAAGTCGCTTGCTTTCATTTTCTTGAAATCCGGGTCAAAAGGCTTTGGTGGTGGAGCTTGTTCCTGCTGAACTGGTGTGGCGATCTGCGGTTGAGTTTGCAAAACGGCACCATTTTTTAGTGCATTCTCAAGCTGAGTTATTCTGTTAAGAAGCACTGTGATCTCAGCATTGCCTGATACAGCCTGCGCAGTGGCACCTGCTTTTTGAGCAGCTCCGCACAGCTTTATGATACACATTTCAAGCTCGATACGCTTTGATGTGCTTTTTGCAAAACGCTCGCTGCACTCCTGCAAAGTATTTATATCCCCGAGTATCTCGTCCAGCTTCATGCATTCTGCAAGGGCTTTAAGTCTTTCATACTCATCAGGCAGACAAGTTATAAGATCCTTGTTGTTGTCGATAGTTTTGATTATCATGACATTTCTCATCTGAGCAAGCAGTTCACCTGCCAAGACTTTCAGATCTTTTGACATATCATAAAGCTTGTCAACGACTCTGAGTGCGCCTGCGGCGTCCTTATCGGCTATCTTTTCGAGAATATCAAAAAGATAATCACGTCCTGCAATGCCGGAAGCTGAGGACACAACGTCAAGGGTGATGTCATTTTCATAGGCAACGCACTGGTCTAAAAGAGAAAGTGCGTCACGCATACCACCGTCAGAAAGCCTTGCTATCATGCCTGCAGCATCTTCGTGGAGGGTAAAGCCCTCCTGAGAAGCAATATACATAAGCCTTGAAACGATGTCCTCGTTTCTTATCCTGTGAAAGTCGAAATGCTGGCATCTCGACACGATAGTTGCTGGGACTTTATGTATCTCCGTAGTGGCAAGAATAAACTTGACGTGCGGAGGAGGTTCTTCCATAGTTTTCAGCAGGGCGTTGAATGCGCCCGCGGAAAGCATATGCACCTCGTCTATGATATATACCTTATATTTACATCTTTCAGGAGTATAGACAACGCCTTCACGCAGTTCTCTGATATCGTCTACTTTAGAATTTGAAGCAGCGTCAATCTCGATAATATCGGAAAGAGTGCCGTTGTCAGCGTCTTTGCATATCTCACATTCAAGGCATGGCTCACCGTCATGTGGGTCAAGGCAATTGATAGCCTTTGCAAAAATTCTTGCGCAGGTGGTCTTTCCCGTACCTCTCGAGCCTGTGAAAAGATAGGCATGAGCGGTCTTGCCGCTTTTTATCTGATTTTTGAGAGTAGTTGTAATATGCGGTTGTGAAACAACATCGTCAAATGACATTGGACGCCATTTTCTGTACAATGCCTGATACAAAACTCTCACTCCAATCAAGAAAATAAAAAAATCAATCCGACATATGGGCGTGCGGGCGGAACTGTGACACACGAAACAAACCGCTTAATGCTGCTCGGTTCCCCGCCTGACATGGTTCACAGCGTTTCATTGCACAGGACCCGCACACCTATATCTCGGATTGATGAGGAACAATAACTGAATCATATCAATCTAACTTTTGTTACCTTACTATTATAACATACTTCCAATGAAATTTCAAGTGTTTTTGAAAAAAAGTTATAAAAAAAGGCAAAGAACATCAACGCCGCTGAACAAAGCTGGACAGCGGCGGATATTATGTGCTTGTAAAATTATATCAGGTGGCAATGATGAAATTCAGCTTGCCGAACGGATAGTTCACAGGGATACAGAATGCAGTGCCTGACAGGGCAAGCTCACCATTTTCCAAAAATTCCTGCGGCGTGAGTGTAAGCTCAACGCCATGCTCGTTTGACTCATTTACAACGAACAGACCGTCGTTTACGTTCAGAAATTCGCCTGCTGTAGCGTTTACAAAGTCATCGACCTCCGTGAAGCTCTCTTTGGCAAACCTCTCAGCGAAAGCCATATATGTCTTTGAATCTGTGGCAATGCAAGCCTCAGCGTTATATTTTCCATTTATTTTTTGGATAACGATATGTTCTGCTGCAAAATTCTTTATAACTGACGCTTCCATAGGAGTGAAATCGTCACCGATAAATCTGATAAGATTTTTGAAAAGCAAAGTAACATAATCAGTACAGATACGGGCATTTTCATCATTGTCAAAATGATAGAACTCATTGATAAGGTTATGTAGAGTTTCTGTTTGATTGTCTGAAATATCGTCGGTTATCTGATTTTCAGCCTTATAGTCTTTAAGTGCCTTTTCAAACTCAGCATTGGTAAGGGCACCGTTATTAACAAGGGTCTGACCCAGGAGCAGGTAATCTGTAGGCTGCTGAGCGAGAAGCTTTTCAACGTCGTCAGCGGTAACATAGCCAAGCTCCACGGCAAGGTCGCCAAAACGTTTATCGACACTCTGCTGAGTGATATTGACGTGTTCCACCTGCTCGGCTGTCATAAGACCAGCGTTTATAGCAAGAACGCCAAGGCGAAGTCTTGTATGCTTTTTAGCCTCGAAAGCCTGAGTAAGATCCTCAGCGGTGCAAAGCTTATGGTTAAAGAGGTAGCCTCCAAAAAACTGCGCAAACATTTACAGTACCCCCTTTGCAACGTTCTCAAGAACTTTAAGAGCGTCGTTATCAGCTATAGGTTTCTGCAAAAAGTCCACAGCTCCCGACTTAAGAGCGTCTTTCAAATGGCTCTGAGTACCAACAGAAGAAGCCATTATCACCTTAGCGTCAGGGTCTTCTGCTATTATCTGTTTGAGTGCTTCAATACCTGTTACCTTTGGCATAATGATATCCATGAAAACCACGTCAGGCTTGAACTCCTTATATTTGCTAACAGCCTCCTCACCGTCGGCTGCTTCATAAACGGCTTTTACTCCAAATCCAGAAATAGACATACTGAGCTTTTTGCGAGCGAACATAGAATCGTCGCATATAAGCACTGTCATTTCATTTATATTCACGATAGATCCCTCCCGATTATTTTGCGGCAGCAGTTCCGTAATTGCCGATGACGGAGAAAATAATTTCTCTACTGCCTTGTTTTTAATTATATCATAAAAATCTCCAAAAGTCAAGAGTCGTCAAATATGTTTTATGTTGAAAATATACAAAGGAGTAAATGCAGAATTTACTTGCAGTTTGCTTGACAAAATGAAAAAAGTGTGCTATAATCATAGTGTTATGTGCCGGTGTGATGGAATTGGCAGACGTGTCGGACTCAAAATCCGATGGTAGCGATACCGTACCGGTTCGACCCCGGTCACCGGCACCAGGAGAACAGGTTCTTGTATCGAGAGCCTGTTTTTTTATTAGTGTCCTCATTCTCTTCTGTTTCTGCTTCTCCACCAAGAGCATTGGCGATGACCTTGGCTTGACAGTGCTCTCAGACGAACGAAAACGCCCCTCAGAGCCGTCCGAGCCTGCGGAGCGGAAAACTAACCGTCTGAAAAGAAAAGACCTGAGAAGTGCTTGTGTGAGCAAATCGCAGGCCTTTGTGAGTTATTCAGTTTCAAAAGGGTATGCTGTCATTGTGGCGCGCGCCATAATGACGATATGGACTTGTGCGGAACAGATTATAGGTGCGCCATTGGACTACGGGCAAGCAGCACACATCAATATTGTGCCTTAACGAAATCTTAACACCGTAACCGTAATCTTA
>ERZ772893.1593-NODE-1593-length-21561-cov-4.578862_pt1 | contig 21561 bp, 17 predicted proteins | sample MGYA00511482_ERZ772893 | MGnify/ENA primary metagenome ERZ772893 (study PRJEB29015, sample SAMEA2737687) | human gut metagenome | biome: human gut; feature: human-associated habitat; material: faeces | place: China | collected 2012 ... | reverse complement strand
AGCACGGAGCAATCCGTAGGCATCAAAGTCGGGGGCTTTTGACCCCGACATCATTCTATTGTATAAGCAGGCATTATGTGAGTCGATCCTGTCGCTCATCCATGAACCACTCTGAAAGGAGCAGATTTATTTGCAGATCAATAATTATCAGAATTATCACGAAACCAAGCAGCACACAACTGCAGAATTTCCATACAATACTTATCCTTGTTCCATTCCACTGGATTTTACCCGCGTCCCGCTTCACTGGCACGACGAACTGGAACTGATTGTTATAAAAAAAGGGCATGGTCTGATCTCAGTCGATTTTCAGAAAAAGATCGTCAATGCAGGAGACATCATTTTTATCCGTCCGGGCTGTCTTCATTCCATCGAACAACATGAATCCGATTCCATGGAATACGAAAATATCCTTTTACTTCCCGAACTTCTCATCTCCGGGGACAATGATCTCTGTGCCACGCAGTTTCTCCGTCCTCTTATGTCAGGTTCTGTTCCTGTAGAGATTTTTTTTACTCCTGCCGTCCCCTGCCATGGACAGCTTACTGAGTGTATTTGTCAGATTGACCTGTTATGCGAAACCCGTCCTGACGGATGGCAACTTGCATTAAAAGGTTATCTTTTTCAGTTCTTTTACATTCTGATCTCAAATCAGAAAAAAAAGGAACACGCCTCTTCTCCCCGGTTAAAATCTCTCGAAAAAATGAAGCTTGTCCTCAGATATGTAGAAGAACATTATACTGAACCAGTCTCCATTGAAGATATGGCCGCTCTCACTTATTACAGTAAATCACATTTTATGAAATTTTTTAAACTTCATATGGGAACCGGTTTTATCGAATATCTGAATGACTACCGACTTACGATTGCCGGACAGAAACTGAAAAATTCTTCCGACTCCGTTCTTACGATTGCTGAAGAATGTGGCTTTGAACACCTTTCTTACTTCAACCGGCTTTTTAAAAGAAAATATGGAACTACTCCCGGAAAATACAGAAGCGGCTTACACTGAAGCCGCTTCTGTATTTTCAGTTTTTCTGACTCTTTTATTCCTTTCCATGCGGAACGTATTACGGATGATAATATAATTCGATCGGGTCGATCGGATCAAATGGATGCTCCTCTTCCATTTTTTTATTTCTGCCATGACGCTTTAACAATTCACCACTTTTATTATAGACCCAGAATGAGTATACCAGGAATTTGTTGATCTTTCCAATCTTCTCTTTCGTCGTCTTGTTGTAAAGTACTCCACCTGTTTTTAGCGGAGTCTTTTTATGGATCAGGGAGATCAGCTCCGTCTCACAACTGACCGGTTCAGGCAGGATCGTATACCCCCGACCTACACATTCACTTTTATGGGAGTCACTTCCTCCGGTTGTCAGCTTTCCATATTTCTTTGCAAGCTTCATCGCTCCGGCATTGGACTCCGTTGTCTCACAACTGTTAAATCCCTCTACGAAATCAAAACGCTTGATAATCTCCGGTGACTGGTAGAATTTTCTTGCATGCGTAAAACTCATATACTTTTCACCGCATGGATGTGCAGGTCCAAGAACTCCGCCATTACGATGAACCAGATCGATCAACAACGCCAGCGGCATTCCCCGCATTTCCAGCAGACGGATCTTAACTCCTTCCGGCATGATCACCAGGATATGACCCGCATCACGTGTATCATATTCAATCCCTTTCAGTACAACAAAATCTGTATGCTTCTTTCCTTTGATATTCTCTTTCCAGTAACGGTATCCGTTATACGTATCATGATCCGTGATTACCATTCCCTGGAATCCCTTTTTCTTCAGAATTTCAATATACTCTTCAATCCCGACTCTGCTGTCTATTGAGCCTTCTTTTACATGACAATGCATATCAATTTTCATACGCACAGCCTCCTTTTCTGAAAGAATCCACTTCCATACCTGTTATTCTTCCCCCGATTCATCCTCGTCATAATAGTCCTCATCATCTATTTCAGGATCTTCGTCATCCAAATAGTAATCTTCATCTATTTCAGGATCTTTGTCATCCAAATAGTAATCTTCGTCTATTTCAGAGTCTGCGTCATCCAAATACTCGTCTTCCTCTGTCTCAGGGTCTTCCTCATCCAAATAATAATCTTCTTCTATTGTGGAATCTTCTTCATCAAAATAATACTCCTCTTCCTCCACTTCGGATGCGTCTTCCTTTTCCGTCTGGTCTTCTTCCACCATCTGGTCTTCTTCCACCATCTGGTCTTCTTCCACCATCTGGTCATCCTCTTCTACTTCGTCGATCCAGTTTCTTGCCCGTTCCACATCATTTTCTGTAGAATTATTTTCGCGGATCTTTTCCGCTGTCTTCAGATTGCTCTTTTTCTGCTTACCCGATTCCATGAGCATCTGAATCCACACTCCGAGTACCGCTGCCACTATGCATAATACAATATGGATCCATCTCATATTTACAGGAATCAGATAATAAATACAGCTTCCTGTAACCATACCGCCAAAAATGGAAGTGACAAAAATCGTAACAATGCTTGAAAACCAAATAAAGACTACTGCTACAAGCAGACCGACACCGATACAGACTCCCCACAGAATCACACTGTCCGGTTTCAGAAGATGGACTCCCACCAGTGCTGTCATCAGCCAGCATAACCAAAAACCGCCCACTTTTTTCTTCCATATACTTAATGCGGTCAGAATGACTCCCACTACCAGTCCCGGAATCCATATGTAATCCACAGTAAGTCCCGCAAAATATGCTGCTGCCGCTCCACCGACAGTTCCAGATACAAAGCCGAATATAACTGCCCACACTCTGACAAATTTCCACCCGGTCAGGCAGATTCCAATTCCTAACACGCCTAATACGATCAGTGAGATCAATTCTACCTGAGTCAGCACATGAGAGCTGTCATTAAACCCTGCCAGCAGTACATTAAAATCAAAATTTCCGATCGAATCCACAATCATTTTCATATTCATATACTCCACCTTCGTTCTTCTGTGATTCTTTTCCCCTTTGTTATCTCTTCTGATCTGAAGACATTCCCTGTTATATATTTTAGCAATTTTCACATTATAATACAAGATAATTGACTTATAATATCTCTCCCTTTAAAATAAAGAGGAATGCTGTTGACAATCGCAGACATTGAATCATATAAAGGAGAAATCATATGGAACAGTTAAAAATTCCTGAAGGTTATACTTCTCCGCTCACGATCCGTGAAACGGAAGTTGCCATCAAGGAAGTAAAAGATCATTTTGAACGTGCACTTGCAAAGAATCTGCATCTGACCCGCGTTTCCGCTCCTCTTTTCGTCCGTCCTGAATCCGGACTGAACGATAACTTAAATGGAGTAGAACGTCCGGTTTCTTTTGGAATTAAAGAACAGAATGATGCTGCAGCAGAGATCGTCCATTCTCTTGCGAAATGGAAAAGATATGCACTGAAGCATTATGGATTCCACTCAGGGGAAGGACTCTATACTGATATGAGTGCCATCCGCAGAGACGAGGATACCGACAACATCCACTCTCTCTATGTAGACCAGTGGGACTGGGAGAAAGTTATCTCCAGGGAAGAACGCAACATGGAAACCCTGGAGTATACCGTCCGCAAGGTTTATGCGGCACTGAAGGATACAGAAGATTACATATCCAGAAGATACAATTACATCGAACCTCTTCTTCCGGATGATATTTTCTTCATCACCTCTCAGGAATTAGAAGATCTTTATCCTGATCTTTCCACAAAAGAACGTGAGACAAAGATTGCCAAAGAAAAGGGAGCGGTATTTATTTCCAAGATTGGCGGACTTCTTGCATCCGGTGAGAAGCACGACGGACGTGCACCGGACTATGATGACTGGGAGTTAAATGGAGATATCATCGTTTACTATCCGGTTCTCGACATGGGACTGGAACTTTCCTCTATGGGAATCCGTGTAGATGAAGTTTCCCTTAAAAACCAGTTAAAAGAAGCCAGATGTGAAGAACGTGCTGAACTGCCATTCCAGAAGGCTCTGTTGAACGGTGAACTGCCTTATACTGTAGGTGGTGGAATCGGTCAGTCACGTATCTGTATGTATTATCTGAGAAAAGCTCATATCGGAGAAGTCCAGTCTTCTCTTTGGCCGGATGACGTAGCAGAAAAAGCTGCTGCCGGCGGAATCCAGCTTTTATAAAGCAGGTGTAACTTTTGCCGATTAAAAACGGCAATATATCTTTTTGTCGTTACCTGGCAAAAAGCCGGGAACAGATCTACACTCTGTACTTCAGAGTGTCTCTGTTCCCGGCTTTCTCTTTTCTGCTAGATTTTCAGAACTGCAACTGCCTGCATGTGCTGTGCCTGATGCCGATCCTCCACAAGAGCCTTTGGATAACCGATCACACCATGACCATCATATGGATCATTAAAGTAATAATTTTCCTCATCCGCTCCGACCAACAGCATACAATGCTCATTGGAAATCCACGTAAAGGTCTCCCCCGTCTCTTTCAGCTTCCAGACTGGTCCGGTCTTCGGTTCACGCATATTGATACATGCCCAGAAAATGACCGGCATTCCTTTGCTGACATATCGCTCTACAAGCTGCTCTGCCGTCTTTCCTGATTCATCAACCGCACGATAATGAATATTTTTCTCCGTTTCTGTCTGCTGCTGCAACTTTTCAGCCACTGCTTTTTCTTCAAAAATCCGATTTAAAGACTCCACGATGACCGGAGCATAGCATCCATAGGATTCCGCATCATAGGGACTTCCACAAAAACAGTGTCGCGGATCCGGTCCATATAGATCACCCCTGCGTTCTTCAAATGAATCCTGCTTCAGATAATCCCGGATAAACTCATCCACACTCACCCTGTAGCCAAGATACTGCAAAAGCATCACTGTCGATACGCTTTCACATCCTGTGGGATAATACCTACTCTGATCAAGGTATGGTACTTCAATTTTTATCATCTTATGCTGCCTGCCTTTTAGAAAAAACAATCTTCATTCCCATCAGGATTGCCAGAAGGATCAGTAGACTGATTCCCAGTGTCAGCCACCATATTTTCGTAAGTGCCGCAATAATATATCCAACCATACATACACCTGCCACAATCGCCGCATACTGCATCTGCGTGGATACATGATTCAGATGATTACTCTGAGCCCCTGCGGAAGACATAACCGTTGTATCTGAGATCGGTGAAATATGATCCCCGCACACTGCACCCGCAAGAACTGCTGATACAGAAATGATCATCATCTCCAGACTGGTATTTCCTGCAAACATTCCTGTTGCGATCGGAACAAGGATCGCAAATGTCCCCCAGGAGGTACCTGTTGAAAAAGACAGGAAAATCGCAACTGCAAATAATACTACCGGGATGAAAATACTTGCTGAAGCATTCTCTCCCACGATACCGCCTACAAATTCAGCCAGTCCCATTGCATCTCCGATTCCTTTCAGTGACCAGGCAAAGATCAGGATCGTAATCGCCGGGATCATCAGCTTAAAGCCTTCTACCAGACTTTCCATAAACCCTTTAAAATCTACAACCTTTCTCGGAAGATACAGAAACATCATAAAGAAGATCGTCACCATCGTTGCGAAAATCAGACTGGTTTCTGCATCACAGCCGGAAAATGCAGTGATAATGTCTTTCGCTCCGCCAAGATAACCGGTATAGATCATTGCTCCGATCGCAGAAACGATCAGCACCGCAACCGGAAGTACTAAATCCATCACTTTACCACCCGGGTTCACTTCATCCTCAGACACCTGCTCAAATTCATCACCACCGCTGGTAAATAAGTCACCCTTCGCCGCATTTTCTTCATGCTTTTTCATCAGTCCGAAATCAAAGCCCGTAAAGCAGATAAAAAATACCATCACCAGTGTAAGGATCGCATACAGGTTATACGGGATAGTACGCAAAAACAACTGAAAACCGCTGATCCCTGCATCTGCAGGCACATACGAGTTCACTGCAGCAGCCCAGCTTGAGATCGGTGCAATAATGCACACCGGAGCTGCCGTTGCATCAATGATATAGGCAAGTTTTGCTCTCGAAACTTTCTGCTGATCTGTGACCGGACGCATTACCGATCCGACTGTCAGGCAGTTAAAATAGTCATCTACAAAAATCAGGACACCCAGTCCCATCGTCGCAAGTAAGGCACTCCGCTTGGTTCTGATCTTTGTTCCCGCCCATTTTCCATAAGCAGCAGAACCTCCCGATTTTGCCATCAGTACAATGATCATTCCCAACAGTACATCAAAAATAAGAATATTCAGATTCATACTGTTCTTCATGATCTCAAAAAAATTAACAAATGAATCCCACGGGTGGAATCCACTGTAAAGGAGTGCTCCTACGGCTACTCCGATAAATAAGGAGCTGTACACCTCCTTTGTGATAAACGCAAGTATAATTGCGAGAAGCGGTGGAATCAAAGCCCACCATGTTCCAATAAACATAGACCCGTCCATTTATTTTACTCCATTCCTTTCATTTGCATCTCTTTCATTCTATAGGAAGCTTTACAGAATGACAAGCCTTTTCTATAACAAGCCTTGCAGAAGCACAACGATTTTCTCTTTTTCACATTTCAGATGCCCTGCTCCAGAACTCATTGAAATTCAACAGATCCGGCAGATAAATATCCGCATGATTCCAGATTTGTCCCAGATTTTTATCGTTCGCCTTATCATAGACTGCGACCGTCTTAAATCCCGCACTCTTTGCCGTTCTGATTGCATGCCATGCATCCTCAAAGACCCAGGTCTGCCCCGGATCTGTATCCAGTTGAAGTGCCGCTGCGAAATACAGATCCGGCTGATTCTTTCCACTTCCGATCTCTGAAGCCGTAAAAATTCCTTCAAAATAAGAAAAAACTTTCAGTCTTTTCAATGCTGCCTCTGCATTCTTCCGGTCACCGGAAGTGGCGATCACCATCGGGATCTTCCGTTCTTTCAATTCTTTCAGATATTCACGTACTCCCTCTTTCAGAGGCACTTTTTCCACATAAAACTGCTCTACTTCCTTTACAATCCCCTTTGTAACCTCTTCCACGGTCTGCTTCAGTCCGTAATGAGAAATCAGATACTCCGCTGCTTCTTTCAGACTCATTTCATATAGAATCTCACTTAAATCTTTTTCTGCCTGGATCCCGAATTTCTGTAAATAGAGTTCACCGAGATTCTCCCATACAGGCATGGAGTTCAGAAGAACTCCATCTACATCAAATATAACACCTTTTACCATAACTCTTTCTGCCCCTTTATATCATATACATCATCGCGGAAATAATTTTTGATATCTTCCGGCATAAATACTTTCCGTTCAGAATCATACCATAATTTTGTTTTTTTATAAAGAGATATCATTTCCAATTCTCATCCGGATGTGCTATAGTAATTGCTGGCTACAGTATCTGTAGACAGGAATCTATCGTTATCGCTGACTGAAGATTTTTATTACATAAAACACAGGAGGAATATTTTATGAACTTTTTTAAGAAAAATGGTGCAGGCCTGCTCTTATGCCTGCTGATTGCCATTCCATCATGGCTGCTCGGAAAGGCTGTCCCCGTTGTCGGCGGTCCGGTCTTTTCTATTCTGATCGGTATGATCGTTACCCTGATCCTGACCGATAAAACCGTCTTTTCACCGGGAATTAATTTTACATCCAAAAAGATCCTGCAGACAGCCGTTGTATTCCTTGGATTCGGAATGAATCTCACAGAAATTCTGGCAAAAGGGAAGCAGTCTCTCCCGATCATTCTTTCCACCATCACTACATCACTGGTAATTGCTTTTATTATGTATAAAATATTGCATATCAATTCCAACAGTGCAGTTCTGGTCGGTGTCGGTTCATCTATCTGCGGAGGAAGTGCCATTGCAGCTACTGCACCGGTCATCGGAGCTGATGATGAAGAGATTGCCCAGTCTATCTCCGTTATTTTCCTGTTCAACGTCATTGCCGCCCTCGTCTTTCCTTCACTCGGAGCTGCCCTTGGTCTGACAAATGAAGGATTCGGATTGTTTGCAGGAACCGCCATCAATGATACCTCTTCTGTCACTGCCGCTGCTACCGCCTGGGACGGAATCCATGCAAGCAATACACTGGAAGCTGCTGCAATCGTAAAAATGACAAGAACACTTGCGATCATCCCGATCACATTAGTCCTCGCCATTTACAAAAGCCGGAAATCCAAAAATACCGAAGGATCTTCTTTCAGTCTGAAACGTGCCTTTCCGATGTTCGTACTGTTTTTCGTTCTTGCATCGGTTGCCACAACCATCTTTCATCTTCCTGCCGGTGTAACCGCCCCGTTGAAAGAACTGAGCAAATTTCTGATCATCATGGCAATGTCCGCAATCGGTCTGAATACGAATATTGTCAAGCTCGTCAGGACCGGAATGAAACCTATTCTCACCGGATTCTGCTGCTGGATCGGCATTGCTTTTGTCAGTCTTATGATGCAGCACATTCTCGGTATCTGGTAGAATTTAACTGTCTGACAGACTTTAACAATTATCTGATAAACTTTAATTATCCGATAGAATTTCACTGTCAGACAGGATTTAAAAAGTGCCACTTTCTTTTCCGGAGGATCATCCTCTGCGGATCGGAAAGCGACACTTTTCTTTTTCTTATCTGTTCTGCTTCAATTATTTTTCTTCCAGAATCTTATCAATACTTACCAGCTTCACACTCAGTACAAAAATATCTGCTGCCATCTCAAGTTCCTCCGGAGTCGGATAAGACGGAGCGATACGGATATTGCTGTCATGAGGATCTTTTCCGTAAGGGAACGTAGCTCCTGCACCGGTCAGCACTACACCCGCTTCTTTTGCCTTTGCCACGATCGCCTTTGCACATCCATCCAGTGCGTCAAAGGAGATAAAATAACCTCCCCTTGGTGCGATCCATGAACCAATCTCCAGTCCGCCAAGTTCTTTGTCCAGTACTTCCAGTACCGTTTCAAACTTCGGTCTTAAAATATCAGCATGCTTCTTCATATGCTCCACGATTCCGTGGATATCTTTAAAGAATCTTACATGACGAAGCTGGTTTACCTTGTCATGTCCAATCGTCTGTACCTTCATCATATTACGGATATCTTTCAGGTTCGCATCTGATGCAGCCATTGCTGCAATTCCTGATCCAGGAAAACTGATCTTGGATGTAGATGAGAACTTATAGACCATATCCGGATTTCCTGCTTTTTTACACTCCATCAAAATCTCCAGCAGATAATCCTGCTTGTCCTCGTACAGATGGTGAACACAGTAGGCATTGTCCCAGAAAATACGGAAATCTTCTGCTGCCGGTTTCAGATTTGCAAAACGGAAGACTGTCTCATCTGAGTACGTGATTCCCTGTGGATTAGAATATTTCGGAACACACCAGATTCCTTTTACTGCAGGATCATTATTTACCAGTTCTTCTACCAGATCCATATCCGGTCCTTCCGATGTCATCGGAATATTGATCATCTCAATTCCGAAATGCTCTGTAATTGCGAAGTGTCTGTCATATCCCGGAACAGGACAGAGGAATTTTACCTTATCAAGCTTACACCATGGTGTACTTCCCATAACTCCATGAGTCATTGCTCTTGCAACTGTATCATACATAACATTCAGACTTGAATTACCAAAAATGATCACATTATCCTTTGGTACTTCCATCATATCTGCAAGAAGCTGCTTTGCTTCATCAATTCCGTCAAGACCACCATAATTCCGACAGTCAACGCCATTGGCACAGGTCAGCTCTTCACTGCTGTTCAGTACATCCATCATCCCCATTGACAGATTCAGTTGGTCTGCAGCCGGCTTACCTCTGGACATATCCAATGAAAGACCCTTCGCCTTAATCTCTTCAAAGCGGGCTTCCAGTCCCTTCTTTAACTCTAATAACTCTTCTTTGCTCAAATCTTTGTATGCAGTCATTGCAGGATTCCTCCATTCTTTCTTGAATACTCTTGTGACATCGCCACACTAATTGCTATTGTATACAACTTTTGACATTTCGTCAATGGTTTCTTGCATTTTTGTCAGTTTAAATCGAATTTTTACGGTTCTATTTTTATCTTTTTGCATTTTCTCACCTTTTTTCATGCATTTTCTTCTTTTTATTTTTTCACTTTTCTTTTCCGTACCCAGTCCTGGTTTTTTCCCTGATTTTTTCTTGAGATTCTTTTCCTTTTTCTGCTTTTATGATATGATGTTGAAGACAATAGAGGAATTTATTTTATTTCTGACCCAGACGGATACTGGCTGGAAATTGTGCCTGCATAGAAAATAGCCAAAAAAAGCCATCGCTTACTGCGATGACTTTTTTCTTTCCTGCTAATATCTCACATAATATACCACACGGACTTTACTGACCTTCACCGGCACACCCGTCTGCTGTGCCTCGATCATCTGACCATTTCCTATGTAGATTGCCACATGACCCGGTGTCCAGCAGATATCTCCCGGCTGAGGATCACTGACGATTGTTCCGCCTGCAAGAATCGAACCACTTGTTCTCGGGATCGACTTTCCTGCCTGTCTGTAACAATACTGAACCAGTCCTGAACAATCCAGTCCGACATATGGAGTTGTTCCACCCCATACATACGGAACACCGATCTGTGAATATGCTGCATCTACAATCGCATTTCCGGTACTTGGATTGTATGTAGCACCACTGTTCGTTGTCCCTCCGGTATTGGTCGTACCACCATTATTTGTAGTACCACCGTTGTTCGTTGTCCCTCCGGTATTCCGGTTATTATTATTCTTCTTAGCCGCCTCGGCCGCCGCAGCAGCTTCTGCCGCTTTTCTTGCTTCTTCCTGACGCTTTGCCTCTTCCTCGGCTGCTTTCTTCACAGCCTCGTCAATCTGCACATCAAGATCCTTGATCTCAGAACTCTTCTCGGTGATCGTCGTATTCAGTTCCGTCTTCTGCTCTTCATACTCCGTCTGCGTCTTCTCAAGATCATCCATCTTCGTCTCAAGCGTATCCTTCAGCTCTGCAACTTTCTCTACTGTTGCTACATACTCATTCAATTTCTTTCTGTCATAACTATGTAAATCCTGAGAATACTCTGCCTGCTTCAATGCACTTGTCGTATTACCGGAAGAAAGTACCTTTTCCACCGTTGCACTTCCGGTTCCCGCCTCGTACATATACTTGATACGACGCTTCATCGCCTGATACTGCTGCTCCTGCTCTTCCTGGGCAGCCTTCAGATCTTCCTCTGTCTGCGAAATCTCTTCACCGGTCGTGATCAGATCATTCTCCAGCTCTGAAATCTTTGTCATCAGAGAATTAAGCTGCGTCTGCAGGCTGTTCACCTGCTCCTCAGTATCCTTTTTCTGCTTCTTCAGATCACTTACCTCATCTGCAAGAATCGGAGTGACTGAAAGTGAAAAGGTCAACGCTGCTGCAACAACTACACTGCAAATCTTCTTTAATTTCATCTTTTCACCAATCCTTATTATATTATCTATGTCCCCACATATATCGTTCATGATACAACATCAGACAGCTTTTTTCAACAGATTTATACGAATCATCCTTAAAAACTATAAAAACTGCCTGAAAAAGCGGTTACATCTTCTGCTCTATCTTCTTTTAAAAACTTTTCTGTCAAAGACATATCCAGTCATTTTGTTCCATTCATATCAATCATTATAAGATGTCGGGGTCAAAAGTCCCCGACTTTGATGCCTACGGATTGCTCCGTGCTACGCACTCCCACAACCCTAGCATCATTATAATAAATAATCGATGAAAATTCAATCTATTTTTAACATTTCTGTAACATTTAACATTTTTTTCATAATCTTTTTTGCAGATTCCGTCACAGCAAGTCCACCCATACCGGTTTCCTTCAGACAAACAGGAAGTTCATTCCCGATTCGTCTCATACTGTCGATCGTATCATCCGGTGATATCGCACTGACTATTCCTGCCATGGCGAGCTGTGCGGCAGATATTGCATTGACTACTCCCGCAACATTCCGCTTGATACAGGGGACTTCCACCAGTCCTCCCACCGGATCACACGTCAGCCCCAACATATTTTTCAGGGCAAAGGCTGCTGCCTGCATAATCTGCCGGGTCGTACCCCCCTGTAAGAAAGTCAACGCCCCGGCTGCCATGGCCGCTGCCGTCCCGATCTCTGCCTGACATCCGCCGGATGCTCCTGCGATGGACGCATTTTCTGCAATCACTTTACCAATTCCCGCTGCAGTAAAAAGTGCCTGTACCATCCGGTCTTCTGCCGGATCATCTCCTGATTCCTCTGATTCTGCCACAACTTCCTCATAACTTATAAGTACTGCAGGGATCACTCCGCATGAACCTGCAGTCGGAGCGGCAACGATCCGCTTCATACAGGCATTGGATTCTCCCATTTTCAATGCTTTTTCCATTGCCAGAGCCATGTATCCACTGCACAGATTTTTGCCGGTCACATTAAACCGGTGCATTTTTTCTCCATCCCCGCCAGCCATACCGCTTGCCGAACGAAGCTCTGCAGCATATCCCTCATCTGCCGCTTTCATTTCATGATACATCTGACGCATTCTTTCAAAAATCTGTTTTTCTGTCTCATCTGTCTCTGTCTGCTCTGCCTTCAGTACGATCTTCCATACCGGCTTCTGTTCTGTCTTGCAAAGTTCTTCCAACTGTCTGATACTATGATATTCCATGCTTATCTTCCTCCGGCTTTCTTCAGATAGGTCACTTTGATGATTCCTTCCACTTTTTCCAGCCACTCCAGTCCGTCTTCCGGCACATCCTGATCACATTCCACAACCATGACTGCACGACCGCCTTTACCGGAGCGATATAACTGAAGCGTTGCAATATTGATCTTTTTCTGTGCAAGCATGGAAGTCACCTCTGCCACATGCCCCGGCTGATCCTGATTATGGACGATCAAGGTCGGATTTTCACCTGAAAAATTCGTTTCAATCCCATCAATCTGTGCGATATTGATCCTCCCTCCACCGATGGATTCTCCAATAATATCCAGTTTTTTCCCTGAAACTCCTTTTAATTTCAGTTCCACTGTATTGGGATGTCCTTCCTTTAATCTTGCTTCTCCGAACTCAATTCCGACTTTCTTTTCTTCTGCAATCCTCAGACTGTCAGCAATTCTTCCATCGTCAGGACTCATTCCCAGGAGTCCTGCCACAAGTGCCTTATCCGTTCCATGCCCTTTCCCGGTTGCAAGAAAGGATCCATAAAGGAGGATCCTTGCCTCTTTCACATCTTCTCCCAGCAGATTTCTTGCCACAAAACCAATTCTCGCCGCCCCTGCGGTATGAGAGCTGGACGGTCCGACCATAACCGGTCCGATAATGTCAAAAATTCCCATCTTTTCTCTCCATTTCTTTCTGTCGATACCAGACTTCTCTGACCATATTATTTCTCAAAGGGCAAAAAATTTCAACCCTTCCAATAGAAAGGGTTGAAATTAGTCTGTCTTATTTTTCAGATTTTATAATCGCTCTGATCCATTATAAATCCTGATTTTTATTTCTTTCTTTTTTTCCCAAGCAGTGTTCCGGCTGCAGCACCACCTGCAAGAAGCATGGTCATTCCCGGAAGGAGTACATTGGAAACATCTCCGGTCTTAGCTGCCTTGCTGCCTGTGACTGTTGTTCCGGCAGTTTTGTTGTCAGATGGTTTCTGATTATCGGACGGTTTCTGCGTATCAGACGGCTTTTGGTCGTCCTCTGTCGGTTTCTTATCATCATCCGCAGTTGTCACTTTCATCTCAACTGTACCTGAAACTTCTCCGTTTGTACCGATTGCCTGAACTGCGACTGTATACTCTGTTCCGGCATTCAGTCCGGTAAATGTATACTCTGTAATTGCTGCATCTACCCTGGCAACTTGTTTTCCATTTAAGAAGACTGCGTACTGGGCAACTTCTGCACCACTTTCCGGTGCTTCCCAACTGATCTTAACTGAATCTTTTCTGATCTCAGTTTCATTCACATTTTCAGGAGTTCCCGGTTTTTCCGGAACATCCGGCTGATCCGGTTTTTCCTGCTTCGGAATACTTCTTGTCTGCTCTGCATCACACTTCTCGCAAACTCTCTTTTCAAGCCCCTCTTCCTCTGTTGTGGCCGCTTTTACAACAGTCCATTCTCCATAGCTGTGACCTGTTGCTGCGATCTCTGTTGCTTCTTCCAGTGTCTCATTGCAGTCTTTACAAACAAGCTTTCCTGTAGATCCCGGTTCCGTACAGGTAGGATCCTTTACTCCGACTCTTTCTGTATTTTCATGCTTACACTCTGTCACTGTCTCTGTTACAACGATCTCGTATGTCACTCCACCGATCACAACGGTTGTTGTTCCTGCTTTTTCTGCGGTAACGAAATAGCCTGTTCCCGGTGCAAATAAATACCAGTCATTGTCATTTGCAGAATAGCCGGCAACCTTTGTATTGCTGCGGCCGTAGTTGTTCAGATACTGTCCGCCATAGGAAATACCAAATCCATCAGATGCTCCATTTCCTACTGTCAGTGTCTGAGCTGTATCGCTCAGTCCTACATTACTTCCGTTAAAACTTAAATATTTTCCGTTGACATCCTGGATTGTATATCCTCCGTCAACCGCTTTCACAGTCCACATATAAGCAGACTGGTCATCCGACTCAAGGTCTGCTGCCTTCATTGCAAGTCCTGTCGGTGTTCCTGATGCAGTACTCTGGCTGTTTACCAGTACATAAGAGCTCTGACCGATCAGATATTCTTTTCCTGATACGATCTCTGTATTTTTCACATATGGAGGCTGATCGCCATTTGCTGTAAGAGAAACAATCTCCTGACCGCTTTCCTGCTGCATCAGCTTTCCAGGTGCAAGGAATTTCTCTCCGACTTTCAGTTCCACTTTCTGTACTTCATTTTTTACTACAACATAATAGGTAACTGCACCGATGGTAACAGAAGTTGTTCCTTCGCCTGTTCCCTCGAAAGTAATCTGTGTACTTCCCGGTGTTCCCTCTGTATTGGTCTTCAGCTTTCCTACATGCTCATAACGATTTGCCATAACTGCTGCAGATGGTACAACTACATATTTATTACCATTTGCATCTGCCTTTGTCACGATCAGATATTTTTCGCCACCCTGGATCTCATCAAGTGCTGTCACTTTCTGATATCCGTGTACTGCAGAATCTTCCGGTGCAGAAGCTGACTTCTTATATAATTCAAAATAGCAGTTGTCAGCAACTCTGCTGTTCCTGTCGAAATACAGCTTGGATGTATCAGTACTCCAGAACCATAAAATATTTCCTACACTTCCTGTTGCATTATCTGTCAGTGTAAACAAGCTGTCTGTATCATGCTTTGCAACTGTGATCGAAGTTTCTGTCGTACTACTTGGAACATTATTAGAACCGGCTGCTCTTGTTCCAAGGTAGACAGTCTGTCCGTCTGCTGTTGTCGCTTTCACTTTGTACCGGTTGTCTGTTCCTGTAGCTTCAAAAGTATATTCGCAGTCATCCAGATCCAGCTCTGCACCGTTAAATGTTGCGGTTGCGGTTGCTTTTACTGCGACTGTCTTTACTTCCGGTGCCTGTGGATCTTCTCCTGTCATCGTCACCTTTGCCACATTTTTATCAAGTGCTGAAGTATCTGTGCTGCTGTAATTTCCGGTTGTATCTGTATAGGATTTTGTTCCTCCCATATTCAGTTCTACAACTTTGTAGTTCTCTGTATCACTGATATTCAGTTTCAGGATTCTGACATAAGAACCTGCATGAACCGTTACAGTTGCCTGCTTCAGTCCTTCTACCTGCCCTGAAGTAACTTTTAATTTTCCATTCTCATATACGGCTGTTACGGCACTCTCATCGGATGATGTAACTTCAACCGATGTCCCCTCTGCAACTCCATTGACCGCATAAGTCTTTGTCTGCGAAGATTTCATGCTGTCTGAACTGATCACATTTCCATCCTTGTCTGTCAGCCAGACACTTCCTACTGAAGCTGATCCGACAATATCTTTCAGAGCGATCTCTTTGAATGTGATCGCAGTTCCGTTGCTTTCATACAGAAGACCGATATTTCCGTTAGCCATCTCCGAAATACAGGAATATGCATAGTATGCACTTCCATTAATACTGTAGTTATATGCCCAGTCAATACTTCCGTCATCCTGAACCAGTCCTACGTAGATCTTTCCTGCCGCACGGCTGGATGTATTGGACGGGCACGCAAAAAAGATGGCCGTCTTTCCATTGATTTTCTCAGAATATGTGGTAGCTGTAAGCTGACAGGTCGCATTATAGGAAATTCCCATTGCCTGTGGATCTGACCAGGTCTCTCCGCCATCATTAGATACATAGTAGACATTTTCACGACGTACAAACATATACAGCTTTCCGTCTGCCTCTGTGACAACTGCCTCAGAACTAAAATTCTTTGCAGATGCTCCTCTGTGCCACGTTACCCCATTATCATCAGAATAGATTGCCGCACTGTTCTTGTCACCATTTGTAAATTCATAACATGTAAATACGATTCTTCCTTTATGTTCTCCCGTAGAGATCACAATTCCGCGTCCCGGTCCTACCAGCAGACTCTGCTCGGATGCTTTCTTTACATCCAGAAGTGTCGGCTCTGACCAGGTCTCTCCGCCGTCTGTAGATTTTGTCACATAAATAAAATCTGTCGGATACGGGAAGTACGGAGAATCTCCACAGAACAGATTCGTATTGACTCCGTTTCCTGTGATATTGAAATACGCATCCACCGTATAACCGCTGACTGTATTTCCCGAAGCATCCTTCAGCAGATAATAAGAAGTGGCATTCTCATCCGGATTCTTTTCCAGATAATAAGTAAATGCTGCATTCATACGCTGTGCTGTATCAGAAGCGGCCGTCACACTGTCTGTTGCTTTTGCAAGCACAAGACGATGCTGGGAATCATATCCCGTGTGTCCTGTCTTTGGTGCATAACTTGCACTGTTCAGTGCTGTTCCGGCCGGATACAGATCCGCTGCCATATAAACAGTCCCACCATCGGTCGTCAGTGCCGGGTCAATAAATGCCGTAGAACCGTTATTATGTACATTTCCATTATCTCCTAAATAATTGGCAAAGGTATAGCTCCAGGTCTTACCATTATCCGTAGAACGGGAAACGATCGTATCCAGTCCGCCGCCGTCACCTCCGCCATTCCAGCGTGCATCACTGGATGCGACAAGAGTTCCGTCATTCAACGTAACAAGTCCCGGGATTCTGAAATTCGTACTTCCACCCGTACCTGCCAGAAATGGCTGCTTTTTTGTTGTTCCGTCTGCCGGCTTTGTTCCGTCATACGCATTATTCACAGCTCCGACCGTAGTTGGGAAACATCCAAGCGTCAGAACTCCTGCCAGCATCAGAGCAAGCACTCTTTTTTTGTTTTTCATCTTTTTCCTCCTCTTTTTCATAATACCTGCATAACTTTTCCATTTATACATAGTCCATTATATTATAATCTTTCTGTCATTTTTTCACTTGTATGATTCTACTTTTCCGCAATCTGATTTTATCTGATTCGGAACTGCCGAAACCTATTCTTTAAAGCATTGAAACCTGTTCCTTTTTTCTGTAAAATGAAACCATCCCGGTTCCGGAACGCAGAACTTTGATTCCGGCAGATTTTCTGATGCACGAAAATGATAATCCGGATTTTTATAACAGACAGTGGAGGTACTATTATGACAGAATCAGAGATCAGAAAGCTGCTTGAAAGACAGCGTACTTTTTTTTCAACAGGGAAAACTCTTCCCGTTTCCTTTCGTCTCAGACAGCTTGAAAAGCTGAAAAGATCCATCCAAAAAAATGAACCCCTTCTCCGGCATGCACTGAAAAAGGATCTTGGAAAAAGTAATATGGAAAGTTATATGTGTGAGATCGGGCTGACGCTCTCCGAGCTTTCATGGATGCAGCGTCATGTCAGATCCCTGGCAAAAAACCGGACTGTACCAACGCCTCTCTCCCAGTTTGCCGCCCACAGCTACCGTTCTCCTATCCCATATGGGACGGTTCTGATCATGAGTCCGTGGAATTATCCGCTCCTGCTGACTTTGGAGCCGCTGATCGATGCCATTGCCGCAGGAAATACCGTCATCCTGAAGCCAAGTGCCTACGCTCCTGCCTCACTTGCCATGATCAAAGAAATCATCGAAACCACTTTCCCGGCAGATTATATTTCCGTCATTGAGGGAGGACGTACAGAAAATCAGGCATTGCTCCACCAGAAGTTTGACAAGATCTTTTTTACCGGAAGCAAGGCTGTCGGAAAGGAAGTTCTGCGGCATGCCGCAGAGAATCTGACCCCTGTTACATTGGAACTGGGTGGAAAAAGTCCTTGTATCGTTGACTCCACCGCAAAAATCCCACTTGCTGCCAGACGTATTGTTTTTGGAAAATTTTTAAACTGCGGACAGACCTGCGTTGCACCCGATTATATCCTGTGCCATCATTCGGTCCGGCAAAAATTGGTTGCTGCGATCCGGCATGAGATCCAGATTCAGTTTGGAGAGAGTCCGTTACTGAACCCGGATTATGGCAAGATCATCAATGCAAAGCATTTTCAGCGACTTTCAGAACTCCTTGATCCTGAAAAGATCGTCTGTGGAGGGAACACCGATGCGGCAACTCTTCGTATTGAACCTACTGTTATGGCCGATGTTACCTGGGAAGATGCTGTTATGGAAGAAGAACTCTTCGGACCGCTCCTTCCGATTCTGACCTATGACACTTTGGAGGAAGTAATCCGTACTGTAGAATCACATCCACATCCGCTGGCTCTTTATTTTTTCAGTGAAGATAAAACCGCACAGAAAAAGCTTCTTCGCTCCTGCCGTTTCGGTGGCGGCTGCATCAACGATACCGTAATTCATCTGGCAACCAGTTCCATGCCATTTGGCGGCATAGGTGAGAGCGGAATGGGATCTTACCATGGAAAAACCGGTTTTGAATCTTTCAGTCATTTCCGGAGTATTGTGGACAAAAAGACTTGGATGGATCTTCCGATCCGATATCAGAAATATACGCAGAAAAAAGAAAAGCTACTGCGGTTATTCCTGCAATAGCTCTCTCCTTTTTCTATCTTTTCCATATAAATTTTCTGCCTGGTTCATATTCTTTCGACAGAAGATGGATCAAAAATTCTTCTGTCGAAGCCAGCCCTGCGATCACGCATGTAATTTCACAATACCTCAGTGCAAAATCCTGCACAAGCATATACGGCAGACAGAAGACACAAAAACCTGTCGCCTTGTTCAGAATCGTATGCAGTGACGCAAACCGGTGATACCGCACAGCGGCTGTAACATAGGAGCAGGCACGGATCACCAGTACCGCACCGATACAATACCACATCCACACCGGAAGCACTTCCAGCAGAATCGGGAAAAATTTTACAATCATCACCGCATAAAAAATCAGATCTGAAATACTGTCCAACCTTGCCCCAAACTCACTGGTACTGTTCGTCGCTCTTGCGATCGTTCCATCCAGCACATCCGTTATTCCGCAGAATGTATAAAGAAGATAAAAAGGCAGTGTCAGCGGCCGGATCAGTAAAAGTCCGACAGTTCCCACGATCCTTAACATTGTGCAGATGTTCGGTGGTGTCAGTAATTTTTCTTTCATAAACCTTCTCCTCATTTCCATGTATCCTGTTCTTTACTTTCTGTCAGTATTTGATAAAATTTATTTTAACAGATACAGCAGTTCTTCAAAGCAGATCCCATCTGCCAGAGGGATCTCCAGTTCCACTGACCTCTGAATGCATTTTCCGATAAACCCGGATGCCTTTCTCACTGATTCAGTCAGCCCGGTTCCATTGACCGCATCCGCTGCAATGATCGCTGCAAAAATATCGCCGGTTCCCGAACGAGGACTTCCGATTTTTTCCGTCTGGATCATCTCATACCCTGCTCCCTTTTCGTAACAGAGATTTGCTACATGATTTTTCTTCTCAATCCCGGTGATCACTACTTTCGCCGGTCCTGAACCGGCAATCTGCTCTGCCAGCCGCTCCAGTTCTCCGCTACTCCATTCTTCCTTATATTGCGTACCGGTAAGAAGACAGGCTTCTGTCACATTCGGTACAACAATATCTGCATACTGCACAACTTCACTCATCTTCCGGCACATTTCTTCCGTATAGGTTGCATACCGCTTTCCACCGTCTCCCATAACCGGATCGACTACGACCGTTGTATCTTTTTCTTTAAAAGTGTGTATAAACTCACCGACAATCCTGATCTGCTCTTCTGAACCCAGGAACCCGGTACAGATTCCCTGAAATTTAAGTCCCAGTTTCTTCCACTCTTCAATATACGGTTCCATCTCTGCCGTATAATCTGTGCAGTAAAAAGAATCATAAGCTGTATGATCCGAGAAGATTGCTGTCGGAACAGCACAGCACTGTACTTTCATCATGGAAATAACCGGAAGCTGCACTGCGATCGAGCATCTGCCAAATCCCGTAAAATCATTGATCAGTGCAATCTTTTTCTGTTGATTATGATTCTGCTGCTTTTGATCCTGCATCTTTTTCCTCCGTCTTTCCTTTTTTGACACCCTTTGCATTCGGATAAATTTTCTTCATCTTCACATCATCATAATGCTCATCCGTCCAATGCTCCCATCTGGTTTCCGCCCTGATCCCTTTTTTTCTTTCATCATACCGCACTAAAGCCATACAGGAAACCATGATATTACAGCACATAAATACAAGCAGTCCCCAGGTTATGATCTTTCCGACCTTTCTGGGAATCCGTTCAATCCATTTTTCCAACGGTGGATACAGACTTTTAAACCATACTACTGCAGCAATCCCCCAGAAGAAACAGTAAAGAAGATTGATCCTGCCACCTAAATTAAATGGAATATTGCTGTAATCCCAAAAGACTTTTCCGAAAAAAATCTCGGTAAATACACTGCACAGATACTCATACGCACCACCAAGCAGTGTTCCTATAATAAATAAAAAGGTATTACTGCGGTCTTTATATTTATAGAGCAATGCTGTTACCAGTGCGATTGCCAGACCCCATACAATACTGAATGGCCCCCATACCACACTGCTCCGGCTCATCCATACCCCCATCGTGATCCGGCAAAAAATTGTCTCCGTAATGTCACCTAAAAATGCCCCGATAATAAAAAGTAATACAATCTTATAAAATCCACATCCGACCGCAAATGCATTCCTTTTTTCTGCTGCCTTTTCTTCGGTTTTCCGTACACTCGGATAGGCTTTCTTCACACGCCTTTCGACCCGTTCTGAAATCCAGGAGCTTAATCTTGCACTCAGCTTATCAATCTGTGCATCCGTTTCTTCCCACTGCTTCGGATTTCTGCTGGCCCCTGTCAGCAGCATAAAAGATGCAAAAACATCCACACACAGGAACAGCAGCAACACCAGGATCAATATCTTCATCACAAGCTCCGGGAGAAGATGCAGCAAATCCAGACTCAGCATATTGCCCCACCGGACAGCGATATACCCCAGTCCGCCCCAGACCAGAGATGCCGGAAGAC
>ERZ772893.1571-NODE-1571-length-21885-cov-22.942648_pt1 | contig 21885 bp, 12 predicted proteins | sample MGYA00511482_ERZ772893 | MGnify/ENA primary metagenome ERZ772893 (study PRJEB29015, sample SAMEA2737687) | human gut metagenome | biome: human gut; feature: human-associated habitat; material: faeces | place: China | collected 2012 ... | reverse complement strand
ATGATAAAGGTTTCATGTCCGCTGAAGTTTGCGATATCGAGGTTCTGGGTTCTCTCTGTCATGTCGATGTAGCCGGTGTGTGCTTTATCGCTGCCGCCATTGACGTTGAGGGTTCCTGCTGCAGGTGCGTTCGCATCCTCTGCTGCATCAGCAAGGCTTGTCGCATACAGGCTGGTGGTGTTTGCTGCATCTTTCAGGATCCAGTAGCCGCCATCCTTGACGTTCATGGTGAGGGTGCCATTGCTTGCTGCATAGCTGCCTGTCGCCTTGGCTCCATTGCTAACATTGAGCGTCAGCTGACCATTGTTGCTGACAGACAGATCGCCTGTCAGGGTGGAAACCTTGTCTCTGAGTGTGATGTCAGCCTTGCCGCCATCGACGAGTACATCGCCCTTCATGGTGGTGGCCCCGGTATTTACAGTAAGATTTCCGCCTGCGACGTAGACAGCGCCCGTGATCGAAGCGGCTGTATGGCCTGTGATAGCGACCTCACTGTCTTTGTCAGCTACAGAAATCGCTGTGCCATCCTCGCCAGCTGCTTTGATGTCGGTCATACCATTCAGCGTGACTTTGCCGCCATGGGAAGCGGAGATCGCGTCTTTACCGGTGATCACGGTGCTGCCGGTGATGGATACCTGATGAACATCCGCCTTGATGCCGGCGTCTTTGCCGGAGAGTTCCAGCTTCGCTTTGCTGGTATCGATGGTGATATCCGCCTTGGCATCGATAGCGGAGCCTTCTTCTACCGTGATCTTGGTCGGATTCTTGGTGAAGGTATACTTGCCTTCTTCTTTCAGAACGCCGTTCTGCTTGTAGATATAGTCATCCTTCGTGATGCCGGTGATGGTCTGGGTGTAGGTGTCTTTCACCTGTTCTTCCGGATAGGTGACCCCAGGTGTGACTGTCCCTTCTGCCAGGCTGCCTTTGCCATCTTTATCGCTGAAGGCGATGTTTCCGGTCTGCAGGGTTTTGCTCGATGCGGTGAGGCCGCCCGCGATCTTCACAAAGCCGGTGAGGTTCTTCTCGCCTTTTGCATAGGCGCTGTAGGTGAGCTTTCCTGCCAGAGCATTCAGGACATTGGCGACGCTGTACTCGTTATCCATCGCGATACCGTTATTCCCAGTGATGAGGGAGATCTGGGAATCGGCAGCTGCACTCTTGATAAGGGTGTCGCCTGCTAAGTAGTCGCTAGCTGCCTCGCCGTTGCCAGTGTGTGCATAGAAGATGTTGGTATTGCCGCTGTAGTTGTCGATGGTGATCTTCTTCGTATCGTTTTGGAAGATGTTGCCTGCGTGTGCCGCATCGCTGCCGCCGGTAAAGTTGGTTACATGGCTGCCTGCAAAGCCGCTCGGGCCTTCCTTTCCGTTCTTCTCGTTGGTCCAGGTGGCACCATCTGTCAGCCACAGGTTAAATGTGCCATAACTGGTGGAGTCATCACCGGAAGTAATTTCGTAGAGGCTGCGGCCGTTCCAGGTGCTGTCTTTCCCCTGCAATGCCAGATTAACGGTAGAAAATGTAGAAGTTGTTTCATCCTCCCAATAATCGTAGCTTTCTTTCGACTGGGTGAAGACATCGCCATCGATCTTCACGATGCCTGCGCCTGCCTTGCCGTCTTTCATATTGACGTTGATTACGCCATTGTCATCAGCGTTAAGTGCATAATAAGTCTCCGCCTTGGTATCCTTTTGGATAGTCAGGTTGCCGCTCATGGTGACGGTACCGCCGCTGTAAATGCCATTGCTTTCTCTCTGGGCAGAGGCAGAAATAGTGGTGTCTGCATCGATGGTGATCTTACCGCCTACTGCATAAATACCCTGAGCACGGAAGCCTGTGGTATCGGCGCTGAGCTTCAGGCTGTCAGCCTTAATGGTAATATCCTTGCTCTTACCAAAGCTGCTGCCAGTAGCTACTGCGCGTGCAACATTATCGCCTTTAGGTACAGTATAGGAAACATCCAATGCTTTTCCGTCGGCATTAATCGTAATCGGACCGCCGCTTGATTCGATAGCGCCCAGCTCAGACAAGCCCTTAGTAACCTTAATGGTTGCATCCTTGGTAAAGGTGTAAACACCCTTCTCTTTTTCGATGCCCAGATTTACATACTTCTTATCCAGATTACCGGTGATCGGATCAGTAATAACGGAATCATCCTTGACCGTATACTCATAATAGCCCTGACCAGGTGTCTTCGTGCCGGTTGCATCGGTGGAGAAGCTGATATCGCCGGTCTTGAGCGCTTTGGAAGAAGCAGTCAGTCCATCAGCAATCTTGACCGTACCAGCCAACTTGCCGTCATTCGCGGTGTAGAAGAGCTTCTGTGCCAGCTTGTTCAAAACTTCATTGACCGTATTCTGGTCTTCAGCCTTATCATAGGCGTTAAAGCCTTTCGTGATGCCCTGGTTGTCAGTGATAAGCGTAATGGCAGACCCGTCCTTCGCCTGACCGATGGTGAAGCTGCCGCCGAGAATATCGGTCGGATGACCAGCATCATGGCTGTAAATCACAGTAGCGTTGCCGCTGTAATCACCTACGCTGATGTTGCCTGCATCACTTGCCACAAAGATGCTGCCTTTATCACCGGAGAAGGAAGCCAGCTTGCTGGCACCATTTACATTCCAGATAGAATTATCTAGCGTAAGGTGCATTGCATTGCCATTGCTGTAGCCGGTCCAGGTGGCGTGATCCAGATTCGCATTCACGGTGTTGCCGGAAAGGTTATTGCCGGTCCAAGATGCACCATTTCCCATGTAAAGGTTCACGATACCTGCACTGCTGCCTTTAGCATTGCTTACATCGCCCTTCCAGAAGGAATCCTTCGTATTCAGACCGAGGCTGACATCTGCACTTGCACCGGCATTATCCATGCCGCCGCCGAGATAGACATTGCCTTCCAGCTGAACAGTATTGCTGCCTGCACCGATGATAGCGCCTTTGTCATCCTTCTTGACATTCACATTCACCTGTCCGCGGTTATTGGAAACGGATTCACCATAAGCACGAATCGCATATTCTGCTCCGTTGATCGCCTTGATGACGCCGCCGCCAACCTCAACCTTGGAGGCAACTGCACTGATGGCTTCGTTCGCACCGGAGCCCCCGCTCTTCTCCGCTAAAATATCGACAAGACCGTCCACGGTGATAGCAGACATCACGCCGCTTACGCCGTTCATGCTCTTGATCACGGCAGCATTTGCCGGAGCCGTGCTCTTTGCACGCAAGGTGAGTACATGATCAGCACCGGCATTATGAATATTAATCGTTCCTCCGGCATTCACGAACAGTGCGCCTGTCTGACCACCCTTGGTGCTTGTTGCACTGACAGACATGGCTCCGGCATTATTGATGTTGACTACACCCTTGCCGATGGCTGCGATACCGGTTGTAGAGGTATCCGTTGTTGTATCTACCGTCAGCTTATTCCCATTCATATCCATGGTCACATTGTGATTTTCATCGGAGCCGGAAATCGCTGCACTGATACCGGCAATCAAATGCTTTTCAGGTTTGATGGTCGTGCTGTCTGCCGTGAATACATAGGTGTCATCGTCCTTCAGTACGCCTTTTTCTATGTAAACCGTATCAGCAGCTGCATCACCGGTAATTGCCGTAGTAAATTCTTTAGTTATCTGGCTGCCAGGCTTGCTGGTCTTATAATCATAGTAGCCCTGGCCAGGTGTGAGGGTGCCTGTATCTTCCGTAGAGAAGGAAATATCGCCGGTCTTCAGTGCTGCGGAAGAAGCTGTCAGGCCGTCTGCTATCTTTACTACGCCAGAGAGATGACCATCCGTATAGTTCTTGTAGAACAGCTTGCCTGCCAAGCTGTTCAGTACGTTAGCTACTTTATCCTTAGCATCAGCGGAATCGCCATCTGCAAAGCCGGAAGTAATGCCTTTGTTATCCGTAATAAAGGTGATAGCAGAGCCTTCTGCTGCATTGGTAATATGGAAGCTGCCGCCAATCATCTTGGTCGGATCATTAGCATCATGCTCATAGAATACAGTGGTATGACCGCTGTAATTGACAACAGAAATAGGATTGTTATCCTTCTGATAAATCAGACCGGCGTTTGCCGCATTGCTGCCACCATGCAGTGTTGCCAGCGTGCTGCCTGCCCATACAGGATTTTTGGACGCTATGGTCGTTGTTGTCACATGCGACTGCTGCTCATTGGTCCAGGTGGCACCGTTTTGCAGATGCAGGTTGAACTGTCCGATATCATGCGCAGTATTACCGCCGCTGCCATAGTCATCATTATACTGGTCATAAGCTGCCACGCCCTTCCAGAAGGAATCCTTATCGGTCAATGCAACGTTGAGAATGCCTGCATCCTTCCAATCAATCAACTCGCCGCCGCTGTATTCCACGACCTTCTTGCCATATTGGCCGGTGGCATACATATCACCGGTAATCTTGGTGGTCGTATCGCCTGCAGCGCCGTCCTTCATGTTGATATCCAGCGTGCCTTTATCTACGCGGACTGCATAGAAATTATGCGAATGATCGCTGTCTTCGGCTGCAGTAATAGTGCCGCCGCCAACAGATACCTTGGTATTAGCGCCCACCAGCTTGATACCGCTGCCGCGTACACCGGAAATATCTACAGGACCGCTGACAGTTACAGTGGAGCTGTCACCGGTGACCAGAATACCGGAAGCACTCACGCCTGCGCCGCGTTCTCTAAGACCTTTGACATTGCTGATTGTCAGCGGACCGTCAATAGTAATCTCGCTCTGCTGGCCCTGGATATTGATGCCGGTTGCAGCATCACCCTGAGTGATAACCTCAGTAATTTCTACCAGACCGGAAATATTCAGGTGCGCATTGCCTAGGGCGTAAATGCCATGAGAGCCTGTGGTTTTCGTATTGCTTGCTGTAATCGCCAGCTTTTGGTCAGCAGACGGATTCATAACCTTGATGTAGGTATTAGCGCCTGCGTAAATCGCTGCTGCCTGTCCGTCCGATTGAGCAGCATTCAAAGCCAGGCCCTTGCCAGACATTTTGACAGTCATCGGACTGGACGGAGAGGTCGATTCGCCTGCGTAAAGGGCGCTGGCGAAATTACTAGTGGCACTAGTGACATTCGATTCGGTTACAGAAACATGTGCTACGCCACTTTCATCCAGCTCACGGCTCAGGCTGATATCTTCAGACTTGGTGATTGCGCCTGTTTTATAATTGGGCTTTTCCTGTTCAGGAGTATAGGCATAGAATCCCTGGCCTGCCTTTTTCGTCCCATTAGTTCCGTCAGAGAAGGTCACATCGCCGGAAGCTTTGACAGTAGCGCTTACACTAGATGCCGTCAGACCGTCTGCAATCTTAACAACGCCAGACAGGTTTGCATCCTTGTAACCTGTATAGAACAGCTTATTAGCCAGCTTGTTCAGTACTTCCTTGACATGATTCTTTTCTGCTGCCGTATCACTAGGTTCAAAGCCACCGGAAATCCCCTGGCTATCGGTAACCAAAGTGATCTTGGAATCGGCAGCGGCAGCCTTGATCGTAAAATCACCGCCATGGATGGTCAGCGGATCATTTGCATCATGGCCATAAACAACAGTTGTGTCACCGCTGTAATTATATACGGTAATACCCTTGTCGGAATTCTGATAGATTACACCGGAGCCGTCCAGCTTAGATACATTGCTGCCAGCAAACGTTGTCTTCAGCGTATCTACTGAACGACCGGTTTCATGCTTCCATACGGATCCTTCTGCCATTGTCAGATTAAACTGACCATCAGGAGCATTATAAGTACTGTCGGGAATATTGCTTACTGCGCCTGTCCATTGGGAACCCTTCGTCATATTGACATTGATAACAGAAGCTTTATTGTCAGTTACCTTCATGTCACCGGTAACGTCCAGAATTCCGGCAGTAATGCCTTCACCGGTATTCAGGTTAATAGTCCCCTTGTTAGCCTGCAACGCATAATATTGGCTAGAATCCGTACCGTTAGACATATCCGCAGCTTTAATAGTTGCGCCGGCAGTAGATATAGTGGAAGTATTCATTGCACGGATTGCACTTCCCAATACGTTTTCAATATTAAGATTGCCTTTAACAGTTATATTAATAGGCGCATCTGCACTTAAAGAACTGTCTGCATAAATACCTGCTGTATTCGGTCCAACCTTGTTGCCGGTCTGAACATTTTTGATGCTCAGGTCTTTTTCGAATACGACATTGCCTTTGCTACTTACATATACACCATAAGCACGCTGAGTAGCACTAGATTTAACTCCGTCTATCTCAACATCAGTATTTGCGGTAAAGCTGCCGTTTTCACCTACACGAATGCCATAGACATACTTAGCTTTAGTGTCAGCATTGCCATCAGCACCAAGACCGGCGGAAACCTTCAGGACGCCATTGCCCTTGGAATCCTTAATCTCCATGCTCTTGTTTTCATCAACATAAACCGTAGACACATTATTAGCAGCTTGATTGTTAGCATTGAGCTTCAAGGTGTGTCCCTGTAAATCAACAACAAGCGGACTTGCTGCTTCACCTGCTATATACATAGCACTAGGAGCATTACCGGCTACACCCGTCTGAGCTTCGTTAACATTAATTGAAACTACACCGTTGACATCGCCAACACGTGTTTCATCAATGTTTTCAGATTTTACAATAGGACCGGTTTCATAAGGTTTATCATCCTTCGCCGGAGTATAGGCATAGAAGCCCTGGCCACCCTCGGCAAAGGTAATGTTACCAGTCTTCATCGTAGCAGAAGAAGCCGTCAAACCTTCAGCAATGGATACGCTGCCTTTAAGGTTAGAGTCCCCGGCCATATACCACAGCTTGTGCGCCAGGGAGTTCAGCACTTCACTGACATTGTTTTTATCTGCAGCAGCATCACCTTCAGCAAAGCCTTTAGTAATACCGTTGTTGCCAGTGTAAAGCATCATCTCAGTGCCGGTCTTGGCATTAAGAACCTTCACATCGCCACCGATAATTGTGCCCGGAGTAGCATCAGCATGCTCGTACCAAACCTTGGTAACGCCTTCAGCCTCAGCGATCTGAATCGGATCATTGTCCTTCACACGGATGATACCAGCAGATGCGCTGTCTTTTCCCCCGACAAGGCGGCTAAGATGAGACATTCCATCGTAACTGCCATAGCTCGACTGGCTATATTCAGGCATATGTTTGTAGTCAAGGCCGTCTTTGCGGGACGCATTTTCATAGATCCACTGCGCCCCATTCTGAAGCCACAGGTTGACTTCTCCCGAGTGATCCGCATCCACCGGCGTTACTGCAGGATCATACTTAGGATGATTATAACTATCTTTTTCTGTAGGACTTGTTTGTGCCAGATTGGCATTATCGATTAGACCTTTCCAATAAGAATCGCCAGTCGTAAGTCCGATATTGATCCGCCCGTCCTGATAAACATCCTTGGTATATGTACCGGAAGACCGTTTCATGGAAATTACATTTCCAACAATTTCAACTTTGCCATTCTGTGCAACCTGATCTTTTACATTGACATTGACGGTACCACCATAACTGGCCAGAGAGTAGTACGGCTCAATGAATTTTCCAAAGCCCTCCACTTCAGCTGCTTCCTGAAAAGGCGTCATGATTCTCGTACTATTTCCTAAAAGGGAAATACTGGATAACTCATCCGGAGTGATATCCCCTGCACCCTTGAATGTATTGGTGACCACTGCTGTACCACGCACAGCAATATCCACATCCCCATTGACGACCATATGCCCTCTGAATTCATTGACGTAAAGTCCCGCCGGCTGCCATCTGGCGCCGGTATACTTCAAGGCATCGTTGGTCACATAACCCCCTGGACCATAATTACCATGTACATTCTTGGTCACTACTCCCCATGGGCTATCTGCATCATCCTTACGCATTTTGACACTGCCATTGATGGTAAGTGTCCCATTCCCTCCTACCTGGATTCCATCGGTCATATAGGCCGCACTGGTTTCAATAACCAGATTGCTATTGATCGTAGCGTTACAGGATCCGATATTTAGACCGGAATTACCCACGCCATTTGGGTCTGTATTCTGGCTGCGAAGCGTAATCGTCCCTTTACTTCCATTTGTATCGGTGTTGTTAACAATGAAACTCTTTTCCGTTTCTCCAAAAGAAACCGCATCAGCGTTTGTAACCGAAAAGGACTGATCGCGTCCGCCAAAATCATAAATCGTACTATTCCCCGATTGTATGACTGAACTTCCGTCCCCTTTTACCAGTTCATTATCGTCTTCATAGGCACCTGTAAGTCCTGTCGTATAATTGGCAGCCAATGTAATGTTGCTCAACCCTGTCATGGCTATGACAGCAGCCAATAATGTACTCCACTTCCTAGTCCTCATCTTCATATCCTCCTCTTGGTATAAATCAAGGATGCCATACCATGCTTTTTATACGGCTCATATTGCATAATAAAAAGCTAACCAATCGTAAAGAACAGCTGATCAATCATATGCATAAAATTCATTTTGGGATTCCATAATAGTATAATGTATACTATATTCATACGGTCAACCAATTTTCAGTAAATCATCTTTTCATTTTTTGATCATCCTTGTATTTAAAACAATAAAAAGCACCATATTGACGCCTGCATGACATCAATATGGTGCTTTTCAAGAAAAAAGAGAGAAGAGAAAAAGGAGTGATATGTAGAGGGGAAAGCTCTACATAGGGGACAAGGCAGGAAACACCTATGAGGGGAAAATCACAAGTGCTCTCCCTGCCTCGTCCCGAAAACTGCGTAAGCTTTAAACGGTTTTCCACGGGACGTGCCGCTCTTTGATTGCGTGCGAAAAAGGTTCAGCAGGTTCTATGGGTTCAGAAGGTTCAACAGGAGTGGCCCGGCGCATAAAATAGAAAAGCGCCGCAGAGTATAGATGGTGGAGAAGCCATGAGCTGGCATTTCACTCACCAGTCACCCATTCTTGCTTTTAAGCTTACATATTGCAGGGCCAACCTCCGGCGCTTCGCGCCACCTCCTTCCAGAGGAAGGAGGGAAAAATCTTTCGTTCATCATCGTCATGGAACCTGGCAAGCCTCCAGAGCCTGCTCTTTTTCCGCCTTATTTCATATTCGCTTTCACGTCTTCGGTGAGATCCGCGGAGATGGTGCCGTAGATGATGCCGCCCGGGACGACGACGGTGTCGATCTTCTTGGCTTTGGCTGCTTTTTCTACAGCGGCCTTGAAGTTGTCCTGGATCGGTTTCATGACTTGATTTTCCTTCTGGGCGAGCTGCTGGTTCAGCTTCTGTTCCAGGGCTTTCTTGTCGGCATCGTTCATGCCTTTGGATTTTTCATTGTATTCCTTCTGCAGCTTCTGCTGTTCTGCCGCTACGGTCTTTCCTGCTTTCTGGAAAGCGGCATTGCCGGAGAGGACGGCATTCACATTGACGATGCCGGTGGCTGCATCAGCCATGCCCATGGCACCGAAGGTACCGGCGATGAGTATCGCTCCGGCGACGGCGAGTTTTTTCATATTCATAAGAATGACCTTCTTTCTTGTATAACGGATGACAGTTGACGATCGAAGTCAAAAGCTCTATCACCCAATCAGCATGCCTATTATTTTTCCCAGAGATGTTTCATGATTTCCGGATAGGTCGCAGTGAGGAGGCCCTGGATCTGGTTCAGGATGGCGATGACGAGGGCCGGTTCGAAGTGCGGTACACCAGCCGGGATGCAGCAGGTGAGAAGGACGTTGCCAGCAGCGTCAGCACTGAACTTCAGCATACGGTACTGTTCGTTCAGGTCATTCAGGAAGGAACAGATCTTTTCTCTCTTATCGCCCTGTGCAAGGCCGGCTGCGACCTGGACCTGGAGCATGGTGTATACGCTGTCGTCTAAGAGGATCATGAAGGGCAGGCTTGTTCCTTCGACCTGAAGGTTGCTGCGGAATGCCTGCGCATGAACGTCATTCTGGAAGTCCTGCAGACCGAATCCGCTGATCTTGTTTTCTTCGAGGTATTTCTGGAAAGCGGCTACCTTTTCTGCTGCGACTTTGACTTCGACTGCTTCGGTTTTTTTCTGTTCTGCCATTTTATGTTCTCCTTTGTTTTGTGCCGGTTTGTTCTCCGGATACCAGTATTGATACATGTAACCACGTCTTACGACGGAAACGACTGCCGCAGATGTTTCCCAGTTCTCCGCTCTGTGCACTTTGAATCGCAGGACGGAAAGCTCTTTCAGGAGAGCCAGATAGGATTTCTTGTTCACGAGGACGACGTTTCCTTTCGCGCCTTCGATACGTGCGATTTCATCCTTAATTTTTTTCATCATTGGCTCTCCTTTTCACAAAGAGGAAGGCGGTAGAAATCAGAAATAGATCAAGGCCTTTGAAAATCCATTCGTTTTCTGCAGTAAAAAACTGCGGAACGATTTCTACTTTTGCTTAGACTGAGACTGTGACCAGCACCCAGTCTACGAAAGCAGACACGACTCCCGCAGATTTGCTCTTGGATGTTGGAAACAGGCGGCATCCGACTTGGAAATGAATTTCCTTCACGGCTGGGTCTCAGTTTCGGATTCTCACCGAATTCAGCGCAATAGCCCGTAGGCTCTGCTTCCCTCTTCAGTTGGTTCAAGGGCTTTCACCTCTTGATGCCGTCATTGTAGCACGAAAGGATGCAAATAGCAAGCCTATTTTCAAGATTTACCCATTTTCCTCTTATATTTTGGAAATGAATCTTTATTCCCTTATCATTGACAATTGTGCTATCATTAAGTATATGAAAATCATACGGTAATGAAATCTAAAAGGTGAGTGCATGACCGATAAAAAAGAGTATTATACGGCAGGCGAGCTGGCCAAGCTCTTCGGGATTCCGAAGCAGACGATGTTTTACTACGATAAGATGGGGCTGCTTACGCCAGAATTTGTGGCTGAAAACGGGTATCGTTACTATGCGATGCCGCAGTATCTGACACTGGAGATCATATTATTCCTGAGAAAACTGGATATCTCTGTCCCTCACATCAAGGAGTTTCTGGAGCATCGCTCGCGTGATGAAATCCTGAACATCCTCAAGGAGCGGGAAGTGCTGTGCCGGAAAACGCTCGCGGAAACGACGGAGCTTCTAGCAGCGATTTCTTCCTATCGGAAAACCCTCGAATGTACCCAGCATCTACCACTCGATCGGGTACTGCTCCAGTGCTATCCGGAGAGCCGCATGTATATGACGCCGATCCCGAAGGTGCATCGCGGGGGCTTTGATGCTATCGCTATCCGTGCCAGACATGTGCATGAAGCTTTTGCCCATTCCTTCTGCAAGGACCAGCCGACGGGCTGGGTCATCAGTGAGGAGGATTTTTTCTCGAAGAATTTCAAGCACTCGTCTGCCATTGTGACGCAGTCCGGTGAGGAAGGTTCGCGCCTTGCCTGCAACTATATCCGTCCTTCTGGGCTGTATCTTTCTATCTTGACAAAGGGCGCGTATTTCCTTCACGCGGAGGAGGCGTATGAGAAGCTGTCTGCTTTCATGGAAATCAATCGTCTTGCGCCAGATGGTGATGTCTTCCTCTTCCCCATCATCAGTTATTGGGCGACAAAGGATCCGGATGAGTACATCAATTCGCTCAGTGTAAAGGTCAAAGATTTGCCCCCCCCCGAAATTGAAATAATTCGATATGTAATCATAATAAAATCCCTCTATAGAGCTGTTTCTATAGAGGGACTTTATTATGATCTCATATTATGACATATGGTCCTTTACTTCATGAGAAAGAAGAAAAACACGTTCTCCTTTGGAGAAGGGAGCTACTCATATTATGAAATTCGTTTCCTGCTCACACCGGTCCCAGGTGAATGGCGGTCGCGTAGGTGAGGAAGCAGAAGGCAACGATCCACCACATGCCGATGAGAGGGAGGATGAAGCGCGCCCATTTTTTGTAGGGGACGTTTGCCATGGCGAGGTAGGACATGGTAGCGCCGGAGGCCGGGGTGATACAGTTCGTGAAGGCATCGCCGAAGGTGAAGGCGAAGACGGCGGTCTGTCTGGTGAGGCCGACGATGTCAGCGAGCGGTGCCATGATCGGCATGGAGATGGCCGCCTGCCCGGAGCTGGAGGGGACGAGAAGATTGAAGCAGTCTTGGATGATGAACATGCCGAAGGCGATAATGGAGGATGGGAAGATGTCGAGCATGCCGGCGAGGTAGTAGATGATGGTATCCATGACCTTGGCATTGTCCAAAAGGATGGTGGCTGCCTTACACATCGCGACAGCGAGACAAGGGAGCATCATGCCCTTGCAGCCTTCGAGGAAGGCATCACAGATGTCATTCGGGTGCAGGCGGCAGATGATGCCGGAGAGGATGCCCATGATGAGGAAGATCGCAGAGATTTCATTCATATAGAAATCAAATTTCAGCACGCCGACAATGATGCAAACGAAGTTCAGACCAAGGAGACCAAGGCAGATGGCCTGCCGTGTGGAGAGTTTTTCTGCGGTTGAAAGATCGATCTTGTCTCGTTTCAGCAGGTCGATCTCATAGACCGGGCTGCTCTTCGGGTCTTTCTTCACCTTGCGCGCATGGTACATGACATAAGAAATGTTCAGCACGAGGAGCAAGACAAAGATACCCATACGGTATGGCAGGCCGGAGAAGATCGGGACACCGGCGATGCCCTGCGCAACGCCGACGGAGAATGGCTGGGTGCATCCGGCGCCATAACCGGCTGCGACCGAGCAGAAGAGCATGCCAAGCGCGGTCAAGGAGTCGAAGCCGAGTGCGAGTGCGACGCTCACGACGAGAGGCGTGAAGGCGAGGTATTCCTCGTTGCATCCGGCGAGTGTCGAGAAGGTGGCAAGCGTGGTCATGAGGACGGGGATCAGAAGGACGCTCCGATTCTTCAGCTTTTCAACGAGAGCGCTGAGCCCTGCCACGATGGCGCCGGTCTTGGCAAGGATATTGAGGGAGCCGCCCACCATGAAGAGGAAGGCGATGATGCTGATACCGCCCTTGAATCCTTTATTGATAGAAGTGAAGAAATCGAGAAATCCTGTTGGTTTCTGCGCTACATAGTGGAAGGTAGACGGGTCGACGACCATTTTTCCGGTCTGAACGTCCTTGACTCGGTCATAAACGCCCGCGGGGATGATGTAGCTCGCAATGGCGCAGAATACGATGACGCACACCAGTATGATGATCGGGCTGGGTGCTTTGAATGCTTTCACTTGATCTTTCATTAGATATATTTCTCCTGTTGGTTTGGTTCGCTGTGAAACGCAGAGGGGCGTAATAGGAAAAAGGGGCAATAGGTTCTGAGGGAAAGGTGCAGCGCATAAAAATTAGAAGCGACGCGGAATATTGAAATAAGCGTAAGACGTCCCCCTGAAGCAGTGATAAAATAGCACACTTAGCGCGCTAACCGTTCTACAAGGAGGATCGAGGGCTCCGCTCGGGATGCCGATACGGGTGTAGCTTTATCGCACATGCACTTTCGTTCCGCTTCATTGAGGGGTGCCCCTTTGGGGCACTCTATCCTGCGCCTTTGGCGCGGCCCTTCTCCAAGGGCCTACGCAGCTGAGTAATGCTGTTAAGTTAAGGAAATTGTTAGTGCCGTAATGACTTGCTTCCCCCTTCGGGGGAAGTGCCGAAGGCAATAGGGGCTTGCCAGCGGTATAGCGTGCTATATTGAATAGTCCGATGCTATCGATATTCCAACACTTTCATGCAATACCGCTACGTAGCCCCCTCTCCCCTTCGGGCAGCTCCCCCGATGGGGAGCCAAGATGTTTTGGCGCTTACCTTAACCGCATTATTCCCTTAGAAGAGAGATGAGGCGTCTTTTATCATTCTCGTGATTATCCCGCGTAGCGAGGTGCAATAGAGATCCCTCGGCTTCGCTCGGGATGACGATACGGGTATGGCTTTATCGCACATGTACTTCCATTCCGCTTCATTGAGGGGTGCCCCTTTGGGACACTCTATCCTGCGCCTTTGGCGCGGCCCTTCTCCAAGGGCTTACGCAGCTGAGAGGGGGAGCCTAGATCCTCATCCCCAGTCACTAGGCCCTAGCCACTAGTCACTGATTCCCCGCATACTGATCGATTTCCATGATGGATGCGAGGGCAATGATCCAGCGGGAATAGAAGCTCTCGACGGAGGCTTTTTCTTCCATGGTATGTGCGCCGCTGCCTTCTGCACTCATGGAGCAGACGGTGGGCACGCCCATACTGGAGATATAGGAGGCATCCGAACCGCCACCGACGTAGATCGCGCCAAAGGGCTCATAGCCGCAGTCTTTCGCGACGCGATTGATATGAGAGAGCAAATGATGATTGGCTTTCGTTTCTTCGAAAGGAGGCATGGGCGCGACAAATTCGATCTTTGTTGTAGTGCCTTCGATGAAAGTTTTATCGCAGATCTCCCGCATCTTTTCCTTCACATAGTCCATATGCTTCTGTTTCTTGTAGCGCACATCGAGCTCGGCGTAGCAGTAGTCAGGGACCGCATTCGAGACGGTGCCACCCTTGATGGTCCCTACGCTGACCGTGAAACCTTCCTCATAGATGGTCAGTGCCTGAAGCAGCGGCAGCTTCTTGGCCATCTCGACGATGGCGTTTCTGCCTTTTACGTAGTCATTTCCCGCATGTGCAGCGACGCCGCGCACCGTGATGTGGCAGTCAAGGCAGCCTTTACGGCCTACGGTCATGCAGTGATCGAGACGTCCGCTTTCCATATTGAAGCAGCACAGCGCGCCCTTCGCTTCGTCTTTCAGGATCTGGTCCGCGATGCCGCCGTAGTGGCTCGTCTCTTCATCTCCGACCAAGATGGCTTTGACGGGACGGTCGCGGTATCCGAAGTGCTTCAGTGCGACCAGAAGGTAGAAAATCTGTGCTACCCCGCATTTCATATCCAGTACGCCGGGGCCTCTGGCAAAGCCGTCTTCGATATGGAAGGGATCCTCTGGATAGCTGCCGGAAGGAAATACGGTGTCGCAATGCCCTGAAAGGAGAAGCGGCGCACCGGGGACATCTGCATTGAGCTCCGCCACCAGCACATCCGCACTCCCCTTGCTGTCTACAAGGCGGCAATCAATGCCCTCTTGTTCAAAATGTTCCTTCAGAAAATGCATGATGCGGTTCACACGGTCCACTTCTTTCGAGCCCGCCTGTCGGTTCACAAGCTGCTCCCAGAAAAGAAGCATTCCCTCTTTGTTTCGATCGACAAATGCATTGATTTCTTCTATAGGTGCTTTCATTTCCATCCTGCCTTTCTACTTTGAAGATATTGATGCGGTCATATTCAGAATGTATCAGCATGTTTTCTTCACCTCTTAAGGATAAACAAATTCATACTACTAAACGAAAGCACCCGCGTCAAGAGGAAATCGGATGCATTTTCGCCTTTCAAAAAGGCGCTGTCTATAGTAATATGAATGAAAAGACCTTGTTTTTCTCCTTATCATATCCTTCTTAAGGAAACACTGATTAAATCGTTGTCAGATTTTACTCTTGAATTTTTATGCATAGCGAGGAATAGCCTGACGCGAATAGCGAGCTATGTATAAAAATTCTTGTAAAATCAGACTCTGCAATTGAATCAGCGTTTCCTTAAAGACTTCGATTTTTCCGGAAAGGATTTTCCTATGCACCAGCTAAAGAAAAACCTAAATCGATTCGACCTGATTTTGTATATGGTTCTCTTTCTCGGCGTCCTCGCCCCCCTCCTTTTTACAGGGTGGCAGATGGGGCTTTTCCGAAAACCGATCGGCGTGGATGCAGCGCCCCTTGTGCGATCGAACAGCCATGTGCTTCGCGTGGCTATTGCGAGTGACTTTGCGCCTCATTCCTTCTTGAACAAAGAGGGGCAGCTCTCGGGCATGGACGTAGAGGTCCTCTATGATTTGGCCAACCGTATGCAGTGCAAGCCGGAGTTCTTCACGGGTGACTGGCCGACCTGCCGGAAGATGATGCAAGATGGTGAAGTCGATGTACTCTCCGGCCTTGAGATCTACTCAAACATGCCAGACGTCATCAAGACCATCCCGACGAGTGCCGACAGCATGCGGGTCTTTGGCAAAAAGCCGGTCAATCATGTGAGCCAGCTTTCGGGCAAGCGTGTCGCCATCATGAAAAACTCTGTCCTGATGACCAGCTTTGATTTCAACTGTACTTACGTCGAGTATCCTACGAATACGTCCATCCTTGCTGCCGTCGAGGGCGGTGACGTGGACTACGGCATCTGCCACGGGGTTGTCGCGCAGGATATCATCCAGAAGAATCATTTCAATATCGAGCCCGGCCTCATGCTTCTGGGAAGCTATCCCGCCTTTGGTGTCTCAAAGGATGAGATCGGTCTTCGAGATGAGATCAATAATTATCTTCGACAGATGTCCCACGATGGCACGCTTGAAAGGCTGCAGGAAAAGTGGCTGGAGGACTATGCTATGGATCGCTCCCTTCCTGCGGTTTACCATCGCTACCACGTTTTCTACATCGGCTACACGATCGCCTTTCTCGTTTTTGCAGGCGTCATGTACCTCTATCGCAAGTATGTCAGAAGGCAGTCTGCCTATATCGATGCACTTCTCGCCTACCAGAATAAGCTGAAATCTCTCGTAGAGGATCAGTTCTCCCATCAAGACTCCTCGCTGTCTCCACGCATCGCTCACACCGGAGAGGACGGCATCCGAGGCTTCCATGTACTGGTGGTCGATGACAATACCTTGAGCCAGGAAATCCTCATCGCCACGCTTAAGGACGCCGGTGCCACGGCCTCTACCGCCAGCAGCGGCAAAGCAGCCATCCGTGCTTTTGAGAAATCGGATCTCAACACCTTTGATGCTATCCTCATGGATCTCGTCATGCCCGGTATGGACGGCTTTGCGACCACGAAAGCCATCCGCGCCCTTTCCCGCGTCGATGCCCTCACCATCCCGATCATCGCAGTCACAGCAAATACTTACCAAGATATAGAGGACGAAGTCCACGCCGCAGGCATGAATGCCTGCCTTTCCAAGCCGGTTCATACAAAAGCCCTGATCGCTGCGCTCGAGCAGTACAAGCTGTGAGAGGTTCAAGGTTCAGGGTTAGCCCATGGAGCGGAACTCCCTTTGATTACGTACGAAATAGGTTCGGCGGGTTCAACAGGTTCAGAGGGTTCAACGGCGGTGGTGCGGCGCATAAAAATATGGAAGCGCCGCGGAGTTTTGATAGCGCTTCGCGTCGTCGTCATCTCGAGCGCAGCCATCGATCTCTCTTGCAGAACGATCATTGTCTGATGTGAGGCAGCACCAAGACATCGTTTCCCCTCGGCGTATACACGCCGATTCCTGCAGTGTAGTAGAGATCCCTCGGCTACGCTTGGGATGACGATGCCGGAGAATCCCAGTCACTAGTCACCAGCCACTAGTCACCAACCTTTTACAGCTCACATAAGAATGCCATCAGAAGTTTTGTGCGTTCATAAAGAGACGCTTCGTCCGCCCATTCTTCGATGGTATGGTTACGTGCGCCTTCGACGCCGATGGAGCAGAGTGTCGCTACACCGGCCTGTACGGTATACGCCGCATCAGAGCCGCCGCCGCAGAGCTTTGGTCCCGGGACCGGAAGACCGCTTTCTTTCGCCGCCTCTTTAGCGACTTCCAGAAGCTGCATAGTGGCTTCTGTGCGTTCCATTTCATCGAAGCCGAAGGTGTCGGTGATCTTCGTCGTCACATCCGGCACGAAGTTCTTTTCTACGATGGCGTAAACCATTTTCTTCAGCTTCGGCAGGTCATCATGGCTCACATAGCGGAAGTCGCACTCCACTTTTACTTTTCCAGATCCAGCATATCTTCCTTACGGGTCGGGATGAGAAGCGTGCTGATGGCACAGAGTGCAGCGACACCCATCAGATAGTAGAATACGACATTGAAGAAGCCATTGAAGGCATAGACCAGATAGCCCATGATGATCGGCGAGATGAAGCCGGCTACCTGACCGCCCATGTTGATCAGTGTCGAAGTACAGCCGGCAATGGAGCCGGTGACGATCTTGAGGACGATAGCGACAGCCGTCCCCATAATGCAGGCTTTGAAGAAGTACACACCGCACTGGAAGATGACGACCCACATGATCGTTTCTGCATTGTACATGAAGTACAGGAAGATCGCCGTCATCGCAGCACAGATGACGATCATCCAGTTTTCCTTCTTATCAAAGTACTTGTTCATGACCCAGCCGCAGACGGCAGTGGACAGGAAGGAAGCAATGAAGGGAATCGGTGTGAGATAGCCGACTGCTTTCAGATTGATGCCGCGTTCTGCGATGAAGTAGGTCAGCATCCAGGCATCGAGGCCTTTATTGATGCAGGAAATACAGAATGCGCAAAGGATGAGTTTCCAGATCAGGGAGAACTTCAGACCGAAAGAAACAAAAATAGGAAACAGAAATTATGATCTTTCTGTTTCCTATCTTGCTAAGAGGCATGCCTAGAGGCGCGTCTGTTATGATTTTTTCACTTCGAGGATCGGATCGAAATATCTGAGCTTCGTATAGTCTACGCAGCCGCCGTCAGTGATCGCCAGATCCGGGATCGCTGTGATCGGAAGGAAGGAGAGGTAGAATATCGGATCAGGCAGGCTGCTGCCGATTTCCTTCGCGCCTTCCTCGAGCTCGATTTCTTTCTTCGCAAGCTCTTCCGGCGCAAGGTCGGATGCGATGCCTGCGATCGGGAGCGGAAGGAAGGAGATGATCTTGCCATCGATGACGACGACCTGACCACCGCCCTGACCGATCAGGGTATTCGCAGCAAGTGCCATGTCTTCGCGGCTCGCGCCGGCTACGACAAGGTTGTTGTCATCCGGAGAAGCCGTGGTCGCGATGGCACCTTTGTTGAAGGACCATCCGGAGATGAAGCCTTTGGACATATGGCCGTGGATGCCATAACGCTCGATGACGGAGACCATGGCGACGTCTTTCTCCGCACTCGGGCATACGATGCCGTCCTTCACTTCCAGTTCGACATCTCTTCTCTTTCTCATGAAGGGACCTACGCTGTGAATAGTCTCGACAAGAGCGGTGCCCTCTTCGATATTCACATGGGTGGCGAAATCATCCGCAGTGAGGAGCGCATGCTTCACGGTATCGGTGAGGAAGGACTGGCGCGCCGGGATCTGGTAATCGAAACGGTTCTCTCCTTTTTCGGTGATGAGCTGGCCTTTGCTGATGACTGTCTCGACCTGGAATGTACCTGGCTGGTCGACGAGGAGGATGTCAGCGTCTTTCCCCGGCGCGATCGAGCCGACGTGGTCATCGATCTGATAGGCTTCCGCCGCATTGATGGTGCCCATCTGGATGGCAGTCATCGGTGCGACGCCGGCCTTGATAGCCAGACGGACGATGTGGTCGATGTGACCGTGTGCAAGGATGCCGCGTGCGTGAACGTCATCGGAGCAGAAGCTGGTGTGACGCGCCATGCCCGGGCAGCATTCCGTGATGGCACGGACATTTTCATTCAGGAATTTCGTCACGGCAGATTCACGGATGATAGTATGGATGCCTTTTCTTGCTTTTTCCAGAAATTCTTCATGATCGTAGCTTTCATGATCGACACGGACACCGCTCATGAGATATTCATTGAGGTCTTTGCCGCGAGCGAGCGGGCTGCAGCCGAAGATCGGACGGTGACGCTTCTCTGCTTCGACGATGGCATCCAGCGTATCCTGATCCTTGGTCATGACGGCTTCACGGACAAGCTCCCAGATGCCGTAGCAGCGGGAGTCCTGATGATATCTCTCATGGTCTTTCGCTGTGACATTGTACGCGATGGTGGACTTCGGGATGGTGTAGGGCGTCTTGTACGGAAGTGCCCAGAAAACCTTCAAAGGGGACGCATCGATCTCTTTGAAAATATCCTCGAGCCCATCGACGCCGATGACGGAAATATATTCATCAAGTCCGCTGACGATGCTCGTGGTGCCATGCGGCACGACGGCTTCTGCAAAGCGGGTCATGCTCATCTTGCTGCATTCGACATGGACGTGGCAGTCGATGAGCCCCGGAGCGAGATACTTTCCCTTCGCATCGATGATCTTCGTATGATCATCGACATAGTCAGAAATATCCTTCTCTACCGCCGTGATCTTGCCTTTGTAAATGGCAACGTCCGCCTGATAGTATTCACCGGTATTGACATTGATCAGTGTACCGCCCATGACCGCCATGTCCGCTTTGATGCGGCCAGCGCCAGCGTCAATGTAGGATGCGAGCAATTCTCTAGTCAGCATATGATTCTCCTTTGTAAAAAAATAGACAGATTCTATAAGTACAGTGGGTTCAGCGGGTTCACGAAAGTAAGGATCCGATCGCTTTCCGCATTTCCTTAGATCCATAGGCCCAAGAGCCAAGCCTTATCAGAATTTCAACATCGTCAGTGTCGCGAGCAGGAGGAGGAAAAGGAAGAACATGAGCCAGATGATCTAATTCAGCTCTTTTCTGCGGCCGGCAGCGATCATGACGAGCGGATAGAAAATGAAGCCAAAGGCGATGCCATAGGAAATATTGAAAGTGAGCGGCATGCCGATGACGATCAGGAAGGACGGGAGCGCGATCTCAAACTCATCCCAGCGGATCTCCTTCAGTGCCGATGCCATGAGGACGCCGACGACAATGAGCGCTGGAGCGGTGACATTCGCTGTGACGACAGCAAGGAGCGGCGAGAAGATCATGCTGACGCCGAAAAGAATCGCGACGACGACAGCGGTAAGACCTGTGCGCGCCCCCATCGCGATACCGGCAGAAGCCTCGACATACGCTGCCGTCGGGGTCGTCCCCATGACAGCGCCGGCAAGCATGGAGAGAGAGTCTGCCATGAGTGCGCGGCCGATGCGCGGCATCTTGCCATTGTGCATGAAGCCTGCCTGCTGTGCGAGGCCGATGAGTGTGCCTGCGGTATCAAAGAAAGCGACCAGGAAGAAGATGACAACGACCGCCCACATGGTAGGATCCGTCAGAATCGCTCCCATATGCGTCACGCCGACGCCGAAGGTCGGTGCGAGAGACGGTGCCATGGAGATGATGCTGTCCGGCGGTGCGATGATGCCTGTCACAAGGCCGGCGAGCGCGGTGATGACGATGCCATAGAAAATGGAGCCGGGGATTTTTCTCGCCATCAGGAGCGCGGTCACAAGGGTACCGAAGATGGTGAGCCAGGTAGTCGGTACCTTGAAGGAGCCGATGGAAATGATGGACGCCGGATCTGCAATGACGATGCCGCCACCCTGCAGGCCGACGAAGGAAATGAAGATACCGATGCCGGCTGCCATCGCATATTTCAGATCCTGCGGGATCGCATCAATGATGATCTCTCGGATCCTGAAAATGGAAACGACAGTGAACAGGATGGAAGCGATGAAGACCCCTGCCATCGCCTGCTGCCATGGCATACCCATGGCAAGGACGACGGAGTAGGTGAAGAAAGCATTGTCACCAAGCCCCGGCGCGATGGAGATCGGATAGTTCGCAAGGAATCCCATGAGGAGGCATCCCAAAATCGCCGAAAGTGCAGTAGCAGTGAAGACCGCCCCCGCGTCCATTCCGGCATCCCCCAGGATCTGGGGATTCACAAATAAAATATAAGCCATTGAGACAAAGGTCGTGAGTCCGGCCAGACATTCTCTCTTGACCGTCGTCTTGTTCTCGGTCAGATGAAACAGCCGGTCCAGCAGACCGTGAGATGTAGTATCAGACATTTTGAATGCGTATCCCTCGTTTTAAAAAGCAAAACAGACAATTAGAAAAACACTGATTAAATCGCAGAGTCTGATCTTATATGTATGCTCATGCAATGCTCCGTCATCATACCATGAAGCAGCCCGCGATTCTCGTCCCTTCTTACGGAAGGCAATGCTATTAAGTTAAGGAAATCGTTAGCTACGTAACGTCTTGCTTCCCCCT
>ERZ772893.1562-NODE-1562-length-22053-cov-32.027593_pt1 | contig 22053 bp, 20 predicted proteins | sample MGYA00511482_ERZ772893 | MGnify/ENA primary metagenome ERZ772893 (study PRJEB29015, sample SAMEA2737687) | human gut metagenome | biome: human gut; feature: human-associated habitat; material: faeces | place: China | collected 2012 ... | reverse complement strand
CGGTTTCGGACGCTCCCCAAGAGATCAGTGCGTGGGATAGCCGCTTGCAGGTCACGAGCCGCGGCTATATGCTGGGCTACAACGACTTGAAAGACCCCTCTGTCAGCAGATTTTTCCGTTTTCTTGCCAAAGTCGGTGACGGAATGATGAAGATGCAGATCGTGAGGATCAAATTCGGCGGCAGGTAATGAAATGCACCGGGATGCCTTGGGACATATGGGCGTTGATTACACCGTTGTTTTGAGAGCAGCTTCGGGAAGAAGAAACAGTAAGATCATTCCGATGCCGCCATCGCGGCCATCGGTTTGACATATATATTTTATATAGGAGGACAATCATTATGAAAAAACTCGGTTTATTTGCAGCAGGTGTGCTGTTCGGCACAGCGGGCATCAAGCTGCTGGGCAGCAAGGATGCCAAGAAAGTCTACGCCCACACCACTGCTGCCGCACTGCGTGCCAAGGAGGGCGTGATGAAAACGGTCACGGCGGTGCGTGAGGGTGCGGAGGATGTTTACGCCGATGCGAAGGCCATCAACGAATGCCGCGCAGAGGCGGAGGCTGCCGCTGTGGTGGAGGACGCTTCTGCGGAGGAAAGCAAGGCGGAGTGAGCCATGAAGTGCAAGATCCTACACGAAACGACCGGACGGCTGCGGGTACACCTGTGCTGCGGGCGGATGACGTTATCCCAAGCAGATGTGCTGGAATACTATCTGCGCGCCCAGGACGGCGTACAGGAGGTCAAGGTCTACGACCGGACGCAGGACGCGGTGGTACTCTATGACGCGGAGCGTGGAAGCATACTCCGTGCGCTGGCAGTTTTCTCCTTCGCCAAGGCGGAGGCTATGGAGCTGGTGCCGGAGCATACCTCCCGGGCACTGAACCGGGAGTTTGAGGATAAGCTGGCGGTTGCCGTTATGCGGCGATGTATCTCCAAGCTGTTTCTGCCTGTGCCCATCACCACGGCACTGGCGGTGCTCCGTTCCGTAAAGTACATCCGGGAAGGACTTTCGGCACTGTGGCACGGCAGGCTGTCCGTCGCCGTGCTGGACGCCACTGCCGTCACGGTGTCCATGGTGCGGGGTGATTTTGCCACCGCCGGCTCTGTCATGTTCATGCTGCACCTGGGCGAAATTCTGGAGGAATGGACCCACAAAAAGTCCGTGGCAGACCTTGCCTCCGCCATGAGCCTGCGTGTGGACAGCGTCTGGCAGCAGGTAAACGGCACCGAGGTGCTGACGAAGATCACCGATGTAATGCCGGGAGACCGTATCGTGATCCGCACCGGCGGCATGATCCCGCTGGACGGCCGGGTGGTGGAGGGCGAGGCCATGGTGAACCAGTCCTCTCTCACCGGCGAGTCCATGCCCGTGGCGAAGCACCCCGGCAGTCCCGTCTACGCCGGGACGGTAGCGGAGGAGGGCGAGTGCGTCATCTCTGTGGAGAAAACGTCCGGCAGCGGGCGATATGACCGGGTGGTTCACATGATCGAGGAGTCGGAGAAGCTGAAATCCACCGCCGAGGACAAGGCGTCCCGGATGGCGGACAGGCTGGTGCCCTACACGCTGGGCGGCACGGCACTGACGTATCTTCTGACCCGGAATGTGACAAAAATGCTGGCGGTGCTGATGGTGGACTTCTCCTGCGCCCTGAAGCTGGCCATCCCCATTGCGGTGCTGTCCGCCATGCGGGAGAGCAGCGGCTATCACATCTCCGTCAAGGGCGGACGCTTTTTGGAGGCGGTGGCCAAGGCGGACACCATTGTGTTCGACAAGACCGGCACGCTGACCTATGCGACGCCCACCGTGGCGGCGGTCATCCCCTTCGGCGGACACGACGAGGCGGAAATGCTGCGACTTGCCGCCTGTCTGGAGGAGCATTACCCCCATTCCATGGCAAACGCCGTGGTGACGGAGGCAAAGCGGCAGGGGCTCACCCACGAGGAGTACCATTCGCAGGTGCAGTATGTGGTGGCCCACGGCATCTCCAGCATGGTGGAGGGCAAGAAGGTCATCATCGGCAGCGCCCACTTTGTCTTTGAGGACGAGGGCTGCCGCATCCCGGAGGGAGAACAGCCGAAATTTGACGCGCTGCCCGCCGCGTACTCCCACCTGTACCTCTGCATAGACGGGGAGCTGGCGGCGGTGATCTGCATCCACGATCCCCTGCGCCGGGAGGCGCGGGAGGCGGTAAGGGCGCTGCACGAGAGCGGCTTTGCCAACGTAGTGATGATGACCGGCGACAACCGCCGCACGGCAGAGGCTGTGGCTGCCGAGGTGGGCGTGGACGCGGTGTACGCCGAGGTACTGCCGGAGGACAAGGCCGCCTTTATCCGGCAGGAAAAGGCGAAGGGCCACACCGTTATCATGGTGGGCGACGGCGTCAACGACTCCCCTGCCCTGTCGGAGGCGGACGCGGGCATCGCCATCTCCACCGGCGCGGCTATCGCCCGGGAGATCGCCGACATCACCGTTGCCTCGGAAGATCTCTTTGCGCTGGTAACGCTGCGTCGGCTCAGTCAGGCACTAATGGAGCGCATCCACGGCAGCTACCAGTTTATCGTGGGCTTCAACCTGACGCTGATCGCACTGGGTGTGGCGGGGGTACTGCCGCCCACCACCTCGGCGCTGCTGCACAACGGGTCCACCCTGGGCATCAGCCTGCGGAATATGACCGACCTGCTGGACAAGGAAGAAAATACCCGAAAATAAATAAGCAAGCGCGGGAGCAGAGAGGCGGCAAGGTGCTTCTCTGCTCCTTGCAGACACTGTGGGGAGAATACATTGCGATAACAGCAAATCCGGCATGCACGAATCAATAGATTTTAGAGATCCGCCATCAGAACGGATTGACAATTCGACAAAATGTGATATAATCCCGCTGTCTGGAAAAATATAAAGTTGTAGCACAGAGGTGTCTGCCCAAAAGCAGATGAAAAGGGAATCCGGTGCGAATCCGGAACGATGCAGTCACTGTGTACGGGAGCGGCCCTGCAATCCACTGGGAAACTGGGAAGGGCAATGCCGCGATGAACGAAGTCAGGAGACCTGCCTGTGTGTGGAATCTCAAGCCTGCTGCCAACAGGTTGGTTTTCCTACGAACTTATGATCCGGCGCGGTGGACCGCACGGATGTGTATGTAGTAAGAAGCACCGAGGGCGGCCGTGTCTCACACAGCCGTTTTTATATTTCTTTCAGAACAAATATTTTAGAAAGAGGTAGATCCCCCATGAAGAAAGCACTTGCCTTTCTGATGGCGGCTGTGATGCTGATGAGCATGCTGACCGCCTGCGGCAACAAGGACAATGCTGCCGACAACAACGACGCTGACAACAACAATGTGAACACCGAGGAAACTGACAAGGCCGCCGCCGACAAGGTTGCCGCTCTGATCGACGCCATCTACGTACAGGAGCGCACCGAGGAGACCGACGCCCAGTGCGAGGCCGCCAAGGCCGCTTGGGATGCCCTGACCGACGCCCAGAAGGCTCTGGTGGAGGGTGAGGAAGCCAGCCCCGACTATTTCGGTCTGGACACCGGTGACGCGTCCAAGGACGATCCCCGCAACCAGGACGAGATCGGCGAGAAGGAGCTGCTGGTGGTCTCCTTCGGCACCTCCTTCAACGACAGCCGCGTAGCCGACATCAAGAGCGTTGAGGATGCCCTGCAGGAGGCCAATCCCGATTGGTCCGTGCGCCGCGCTTTCACCGCGCAAATCATCATCAACCACATCCAGGCCCGTGACGGCGAGAAGATCGACAACATGGACCAGGCTCTGGAGCGCGCTGTCGCCAACGGTGTGAAGCAGCTGGTGGTGCAGCCCACCCATCTGATGCACGGTGCTGAGTACGACGAGATGTGCGCCGCCATCGACAAGGTTCGCGACCAGTTTGACTCCGTTGAGATCGCCGAGCCCCTGCTGGGTGAGGTTGGCGACGATGCCACCGTTATCAACGCCGACAAGGAAGCCGTTGCTAAGGCCGTTGTGGCCGCTGCCCTCGAGGAGAGCGGCTATGAGACCACCGCTGCCGCCAAGGATGCCGGTGTTGCCTATGTGCTGATGGGCCACGGTACGGCTCATGTGGCCAAGGTCACCTACAGCCAGATGGCTACCCAGATGGCCGAGCTGGGCTATGAGAACGTGTTCGTGGGCACCGTGGAGGGCGAGCCCGAGGAGACCTCCTGCGAGGCCGTGATCGAGGCCGTCAAGAACGCCGGCTACACCACCGTGGTGCTGCGTCCCCTGATGGTCGTGGCTGGCGACCATGCCAACAACGACATGGCCGGTGCTGACGATGACTCCTGGAAGACCATGTTTGAGGCCGCCGGCTTCACCGTGAACTGCCAGATCTCCGGTCTGGGCCGTATCGCGGACGTGCAGGCCCTCTATGTGGCCCACACCAAGGCTGCCATTGACGCCATTGCGTAACAAGGACTGAACGGGCTCCGGGGCGGTATACCATCGCCTCGGAGCCTTTTTCAAAGCAAGGAGGACTTAACTATGAAGAAATTTTTTTCCTGCCTGCTGGCTGTTCTGATGATGGCGGCGCTACTGGTGGGCTGCGGACAGCAGCAGACCGATGCCCCCGGCAACGATGCGCCTGACCAGCCCGCTCTGGCGGACGGTGTGTACACCGCCGACTTCAACACCGACAGCAGCATGTTCCACGCCAACGAGACATGTGACGGCAAAGGCGTGCTGACCGTGAAGGACGGCCAGATGACCATCCACGTCAGTCTGGCCTCTACCAGCATCGTCAACCTGTTCCCCGGTCTGAAGGAGGACGCCCAGAAGGATGGCGCCGTGCTGCTCCAGCCCACCAAGGACACCGTCACCTATCCCGACGGTCTGACTGAGACAGTCAATGGCTTTGATATCCCCGTTCCCGCGCTGGACGAGGAGTTCGATGTGGCCCTCATCGGCAAGAAGGGCGTATGGTATGACCACAAGGTGTCCGTCTCCAACCCTGTCCTGAAGGAGGATGACGGCGATGACACTGCCGCCATCGCATTGGCGGACGGCACCTACACCATTGAGGTAGGCTTCGAGGGCGGCTCCGGCAAGTCCCACGTGCTGACCCCCTGCACCCTGAAGGTGGAGAACGGCGCTGCCACCGCCACCATCGTGTGGAGCAGTGAGAAGTACGACTATATGCTGGTGGACGGTCAGCGCTATGACGTTCTCACCACCGAGGGCGGCTCCACCTTTGAGATCCCCGTGCGGGCGCTGGATACCCCGCTGACGGTGATCGGCGATACCACCGCCATGAGCACCCCCCACGAGATCGAGTACACCCTGACCTTCGATTCCTCCACCGCTGTGGAGGCCGCCCAGTGAGGCGTTTTCTCGCCGGGCTGCTGGCGGCGCTGACGGTCTTGTCCCTCTGCGCCTGCGGCGCGGCTGACGCTCCCGTCAAAACAGACGGACAAACCGCCTCCGTATCGTGGGACGAGTTGGTCTTTGACCGTACCATGTCCCTGCGCTACGCGGAGCAGTTCACTGTGGAGTACGCCGGAGAGAGCTACAAACGCATCACCATCAACAATGACCGGGTGTACCTGCTGGTGGCGGAGGGCGCAGCGGTACCCGAGGGGATCCCCTCCGGCGTCACTGTTTTGCAGCAGCCGCTGGACCAGATCTATCTGGTGGCAGCCGCCGCCATGGACTACTTCGACAAGCTGAACGCCATCGACTGCATCACCCTCAGCGGCAAAAAGCAGTCGGACTGGTATATCCAGCGTGCCAAGGACGCCATGGACAGCGGAGCGCTGGTATACGCCGGCAAGTACTCCGAGCCGGATTATGAGCTGATCCTGTCGCAGGGCTGCGATCTGGCGGTGGAAAACACCATGATCTATCACTCTCCGGCGGTGCTGGAGCAGTTGGAGCGGCTGGGTATCCCTGTGCTGGTGGAGACATCCAGCTACGAGACCCAACCCTTGGGCCGGATGGAGTGGATCAAGCTGTACGCAGCGCTGCTGAACAAAGAGGACGAGGCCGAGGCGCTGTTCAACGCAAAGATGGACAGCGTGGCGGACGTGCTGGAGCAGCAGCCCACGGGCAAGACCGTGGCGTTTTTCTACATCACCAGCAGCGGCGCTGTAAACGTCCGCAAGTCCACGGACTATGTGGCGAAATGCGTCGCCATCGCAGGCGGCAACTATGTCTCCTTCGATGAGTCGGCGGAGGACAACGCACAGTCCACCATCAATATCCAGATGGAATCCTTCTACAACGGCGCGGTGGACGCCGATGTGCTGATCTACAACAGCATCATCGACGGCGAGCTTCACTCGCTGGACGAATTGGTGGCACTGGATCCGCTGATGGCCGACTTCAAGGCCGTCAAGAGCGGTAATGTGTGGTGCCTGACCAAGAACTTCTATCAGGAGTCGCTGGAGCTGAGCGACCTCATTCTGGACGTCAACCATGCGTTGAACGATGCGCCGGATACGGCGTTTCACTTTCTGACACGGATGAAGTGAGTATTTTCTACATCATAAGGAGGAGCGGCATGAAGAGGACCCGAACACTTCGCATCTGGGGAGGCTTTTTGCTGCTCCTCCTGCTTTTACTTGTCTTTTTGATTTGGAACATTTTTGCGGGAAGCGTTTCTCTTTCCGCGTCTGAAATATGGCGGATTCTGCTGGGCAGCGACGCAGGCTTTACCCAAAGCCAGATCATCATGAAGATCCGTCTGCCCCGGCTTCTGTCGGCGCTGATCCTGGGCGGGGCGCTGTCCCTGTCCGGCTATCTGCTGCAAACCTTCTTCCACAACCCTATCGCAGGACCCTTCGTGCTGGGCATCTCCTCCGGCGCAAAGATGACGGTGTGCGTGGCCATGCTGGCGCTGCTGAGCCGGGGCAAGACCACCTCCTCCGCCATCCTCATTGCGGCGGCGTTCGTGGGCGCCATGGTGTCCATGGGCTTCGTGCTGCTGATCTCCCAGCGGGTCAAGCGCATGAGCCTGCTGGTGGTCTGCGGCGTGATGATCGGCTATATCTGCTCGGCGCTGACGGATTTTCTCGTGACCTTTGCCGACGATTCCAGCATCGTGAATCTGCACAACTGGTCTCTCGGCTCCTTCTCCGGCATGAGCTGGGACAACGTAAAAACCATGGCTGTTGTCTGCGGCATCACACTGCTGCTGACCTTCCTGCTCTCCAAGCCCATCCGGGCGTACCAGTTGGGCGAGGTCTACGCCCAGAACATGGGCGTACCGCTGCGGGCCTTCCGGACGGCGCTGATCCTGCTGTCCAGCGTGCTGTCCGCCTGCGTCACGGCCTTTGCCGGCCCCATCTCCTTTGTGGGCATCGCCGTGCCGCACCTGATGAAATCCCTGTTTAAATCGGCGGAGCCGCTCGTCATGATCCCGGCCTGCTTTCTGGGCGGCGGCGTGTTCTGTCTGTTCTGCGACCTCATCGCCCGCACCGCCTTTGCTCCCACAGAGGTGAGCATCAGCTCTGTCACGGCGGTATTCGGCGCACCCATCGTGATCTACATGATGATCCACAGAAAGGCGGCGTGAGTATGGCAGCATATCTGGAAACTAAAGACCTGTCCGTGGGCTACCACGGCAAGCCGCTGATCGAGGATGTCGCCCTCCATGTGCAGCGGGGCAAGATCGTCACGCTCATCGGCCCCAACGGCTCGGGAAAATCCACTATATTGAAAACCATTATCGGCCAGCTTTCCAAGGTGTCCGGCACGGTGTTTCTGGATGGAAAGGCCATGGAGGCGCGCAGCCGCAATGAGATCGCCCGGCGCATGGCCATTTTGATGACGGCCCGGATGGAGCCGGAGCTGATGACCTGCCGGGACGTGGTGAGCAGCGGGCGCTATCCCTATACGGGGCGGCTGGGCATTTTACAGTCGGAGGATCAGGCCATCGTGGAGCGCTCCTTGGAGCAGGTAGGCGGCATGGAGTTTGCCGACCGCCCCTTCTCCGCCATCAGCGATGGGCAGCGCCAGCGCATCCTCTTGGCGCGGGCGCTGTGTCAGGAGCCGGAGATCATCGTGCTGGACGAGCCCACCAGCTTTCTGGACATCCGCTACAAGCTGGAGCTGCTGACAGTGCTCAAGCGCATGGTGCGGGAAAACGATCTTGCGGTACTGCTGTCGCTCCACGAGTTGGAGCTGGCGGAGCGCATCTCCGACACCGTGGTGTGCGTGGCAGGCGACAGGATCGACCGCATCGGCCCGCCGGAGGATATCTTCACCCGTGCATATATCGCAAAGCTGTACCGGATGGAGCACGGGAAGTACGACCCTTGCTTCGACAGTCTGGAATTCGTACCGTAAGGAGTGCTATCATGGAAAAACAGGGCGTTTTTTACGCCGTCAGCGTGGGCCCCGGCGACCCGGAGCTGCTGACCCGGCAGGCGTGTCGGGTCCTGAAGGCGTGTGATGTTATAGCGGCTCCCCGGATGAAGTCCGGGCGGATGCTGGCGCTGGACATCGCCGCCGGTGCGGTAGATATGCGGGGTAAGACCATTTTGCCGCTGGATTTTACCATGGCGCATGACGCGGCGGTACGTGAGGATAGCTACCGCACGGCGGCAGCCGCTATCAAAGCGGCGCTGTCGACGGGACGGGACGTGGCCATGGTGAATCTGGGCGACGTGTCCGTGTACGCCACGGCCTGCTATATTCTGGAGCGCATCCGCGCTGACGGGTTTGAGACGGTGATGTGTCCCGGCGTCACCAGCTTCTGCGCCGTGGCGGCTCGGCTGGGACGCAGTCTCACCCGCATGGACGAGCCACTCCACATCCTGCCGGGCAGCGTCGAGCTGGACAGTGCGCTGGCGCTGCCGGGAACGAAGGTCATCATGAAGTCCGGCAAGGCCATCCACGAGACGGCGGCGGCGCTGGAGCGCCGCGGTATGGCGGCAAACGCCGGGATGGTGGCGGACTGCGGGCTGGAGACAGAGCAGGTCTACACCGACCTGCGGCACTTACCGGAGGAGATCAGCTATTTTGCCACCATCGTGGCGGATTGAGAGGGCGCTATGGAGCAAAAAGTCCCCCGGCTGGTGCTGGCCGGTAGCAACAGCGGCTGCGGCAAGACCACCGTCACCTGCGCCGTTTTGCAGGCGCTGGTAACGCGGGGTCTGCGGGTAGGCGCGGCGAAATGCGGCCCGGATTACATCGACCCCATGTTCCACAGCCGGGTCATCGGCGCGAAAAGCTCTAATCTGGACAGCTTCTTTTTTGACCGCGACACCATGCGCTATCTGCTGGCCCACAACGGCGAGGGCTGCGACGTTACGGTGATCGAGGGCGTCATGGGCTATTATGACGGTCTGGGCCTCACCTCCACCCGCGCCAGCACCTATGAGGCGGCGCGGGAAACCGAAAGCCCCGTGGTGCTGGTGGTCAACGCCCGGGGCGCGGCGCTGTCGGTTCTGGCGGCGGCGGAGGGCTTTCTCCGCTTCGCACCGGACAGCGGCATCCGGGGCGTCATCCTCAACGGGTGCAGCGCCATGAGCTACGGCCCGCTGGCGCGGGAGCTGGAAAACCGTCTGGGCGTCCGCGCCTGCGGCTACCTGCCCCGTCTGCCGGAGTGCGCGCTGGAGAGCCGCCATCTGGGGCTCATCACCGCGGACGAGGTAGCCGACCTGCAAGAAAAGCTGTGCAAGCTGGCAGCTTCGGCGGAAAAAACGCTGGACTTCGCCGCATTGCTGGAGATCGCCCGCAACGCGCCGCCCCTTCGCTTTACGCCGCCGGTGCTGCCGGAGGCAGGCGCGCCGGTGCGCATCGGCGTGGCTCACGACAGAGCGTTCTGCTTTTACTATGAGGACAGCCTCGACCTGCTGCGGCAGCTGGGTGCGGAGCTGGTACCCTTCAGTCCGCTGGCAGACGAAAAGCTTCCCGACGGTATGCAGGGCCTGTACTTGGGAGGCGGCTATCCGGAGCTTTACGCGGCGCAGTTGGAGGCAAACCACACCCTGCGCAGGCAGATCAGAGACGCTGTACACGCGGGGATGCCCTGTATCGCCGAGTGCGGCGGCTTCATGTATTTGACACAGTCCATCGCGGGCCACGCCATGGTAGGCGCACTGCCCGGTGACTGCTTTGACACGGGAAAGCTGACCCGGTTCGGCTACATCACTGCCACGGCGCAGGAGGACAGTCTCCTCTGCTGCGCCGGAGAGCAGGTACCTATGCATGAATTTCACCACTGGGACACCCCCCAACCCGGCGGCGCTTTTCTGGCGGAAAAGCCCTCCGGCAAACAGTGGCGCTGTGCGTATGCCACGGACACGCTGTACGCGGGTTTCCCCCACTTCCATTTTTACGCCAAGCCCGTCATGGCACAGCGCTTTTTGACGGCTTGCAGAAAGGAGATGCTATGATGGAGCAGATGAAGCCTATGGATATTGAGAAGCGCAGCTTTGCCATCATCACCGAGCTGCTGGGCGACCGGCGGCTGGACCCGGAGAATGAGCTGGTCATCAAGCGAGTCATCCACACCACGGCGGACTTTGACTATGTGGACAATCTGGCCTTTTCCGACCACGCGGTGCAAAAGGCCATTGCCGCTCTGCGGGCGGGCTGTGACATCGTGACCGATACCCAGATGGCCAAGGCCGGGATCAACAAGTCCATCCTCGCCTCGCTGGGCGGAGAGGTACACTGCTTCATGTCGGATGCGGATGTGGCGGCGGAGGCCAAGGAGCGGGGCGTGACCCGCGCCTTCGTATCCATGGAACGGGCGGCGGCGCTGGAAAAGCCCTGCATCTTCGCCATCGGCAACGCCCCCACGGCGCTTTTCTCGCTGGAGGCGCTGATGGAGACCGATAAGCTCCATCCCGCCCTCATCATCGGCGTACCGGTGGGCTTTGTGAACGTGGTGGAGAGCAAGGAGCGCATCATCGAGGCCGCTTCCGCGCCCTACATCGTGGCACGGGGCCGCAAGGGCGGCAGCAACGTGGCGGCGGCCATCTGCAACGCCATGCTCTACCAGATCAGGCGGTAAGCCATGAAGGAATTTGTGATGCGGGACGGGAAAAAGCTCCGTCTGGGCTACACCACCGGCTCCTGTGCCGCGGCGGCAGCCAAGGCCGCCGCGTGGATGCTGCTGAGTGGCAGCAAAAAGGAGTCCATCCGCCTGCTGACACCTAAGGGCATGGAGCTGGCATTGGCGGTGGAGAACATCCATCTGTCCCCGGACTGTGTACGCTGTGCCATCCGGAAGGACAGCGGTGATGACCCGGATATCACCCGTGACACCCTGATCTATGCCGAGGTGCGGAAAACAGAGGCTGTTGGCATTGTCATCGACGGCGGACAGGGCATCGGTCGGGTAACCAAGCCGGGTCTTGACCAGCCGGTGGGTGCGGCGGCCATCAACTCTGTACCCCGCCGGATGATCCAGGAGAACGTGAAGGAGGTCTGCGGCCTGTTCGGATACACCGGCGGCTTGTATGTGATGATCTCCGCTCCCGATGGCGAGACGCTGGCGAAAAAGACCTTCAATCCCCGGCTGGGCATTGAGGGCGGCATCTCCATCTTAGGCACCACGGGGATCGTAGAACCCATGAGCGAGCAGGCGCTGGTGGACACCATCCACGTGGAGCTGCGGCAGCGGCGGGAGAGCGGCGCGGACTATGTGCTGCTGGCCCCCGGCAACTACGGCGCGGACTATATCAAGGACGCCATGGGCATCGACCCCGCCACGGCGGTGATGACCTCCAACTTCATCGGCGACGCGCTGGAGATGTGCCGGGAGTTGGGCTTCCAAGGGGCGCTGCTCATCGGTCACATCGGCAAGCTGGTGAAGCTGGCGGGCGGTATGTGGAACACCCACTCCCGCTACGGCGACTGCCGCATGGATATTCTGACGGCCTGTGCCGCCGCAGAGGGTCTGGACGCGGCAGCAGCAGAGGAACTGCTCTGCTGCGCCACCTGTGACGACGCCCTGCGGCTATTGAAGGAGCAGGGACTTTATGACGCAGTGCTGCACCGGCTGGCCGGGCGCATCGACGACATGATGCACTATAAATGCGGCGATATGGAGGCGGGCGCTATCCTGTTCTCCAAGGAATACGGCTATCTCTGTGAGACGAAGGACGCAGCGGCACTGCTGCGCCGGATAAAGGAGGACTGACAATGGTACATTTTGTGGGAGCGGGCAGCGGCGCTGCCGACCTTATTACCGTCCGTGGTGCCAAGCTGCTGGGAGAGGCCGACGTGGTGATCTACGCCGGGTCTCTGGTGAATCCGGCGGTGCTGGACTATACCAAAGTGGGCTGTGAGATCCACGACAGCGCCAGGCTGACGCTGGAGGAGGTCATCGCCCTCATTGAGAAAGCGGAGGCTGAGGGAAAGACCACCGTGCGCCTGCACACAGGGGATTCCAGCATTTACGGCGCGGTGCGGGAGCAGTTCGATGAGCTGGAAAAGCGGGGTATCGCCTACGACGTCTGCCCCGGCGTCAGCGCCTTCTGCGGCGCGGCGGCGGCTCTGCGGGCGGAGTACACCCTGCCCGATGTGAGCCAGACCGTCATCATCACCCGCGCCCCCGGCCGCACGCCGGTGCCGGAGCGGGAGTCCATTCGCTCGCTGGCGGCTCATCAGGCCACCATGGTGCTGTTTCTCAGCACCTCACTGACGGAGCATTTGCAAGCCGAGCTGCTGGCAGGTGGCTATGCCGCCGAGACGCCGGTGGCGGTGGTGTATAAGGCCACCTGGCCGGAGGAGAAGATCTTCCGCTGCACCGTGGGCACGCTCCACGAGACGGTGACGGGCAACGGTCTGACCAAGACCTCGCTGATCGTGGTGGGCAAGTGTCTGGGCGACAGCTATCTGCGCTCGCTGCTGTATCACCCCAACTTTACAACGGAGTTCCGCAAGGGGGCGCAATGAGAGCCGCCCTGTTTGCCTTCAGCCGCGGTGGCTGCGCCACGGCGCGGCGGGTGATGGCAGCGCTCCCGGAGGCAACGTTCGTGTGCTACACCATGGAGCGGTTTGAGGAACCGGATTTCCTGCCGCTGGACAAGACGGTATATGGCGCGAGTTTTTCCTCCATGGACGCGCTGATCTTTGTGGCAGCCTGCGGCATTGCCGTGCGGGAGATCGCCCCTTATGTCAAAAGCAAAAAAACTGACCCGGCGGTGGTGTGCATCGACGAGGCAGGGCGGTTTGTGATCCCCCTGCTTTCCGGCCACATCGGCGGTGCCAACGCGTTGGCGGAAAGAATGGCGGAAAAGCTGGGCGCCACGGCGGTGGTCACCACCGCCACCGATGTCCGCGGCAAATTTTCCGTGGACGCATGGGCTGCCCGGCACGGCTGCGCCATCTCCGACATGGGTCTTGCCAAGGCGGTGTCGGCGGCGATCTTAGAGAGGGATGTCCCCCTTTGCAGCCAATATCCCCTGCCCTCCTCCCTGCCGGCAGGCACATTTGCCGCCGAGGACGGTGCGCTGGGTGTTTTTATCGGTTGGCGCATCAAAGCACCCTTTTCCAGCACCCTGCGGCTTATCCCCCGGGTGCTGCGGGTAGGCGTAGGCTGCCGCCGCGGCATCTCCGCCGATGCGGTGGAGACGGCGGTAGAGACAGCGTTCGCGGAAAATGGGCTGGACACGGCGGCTATTCGCGGCGTCTATTCCATCGACCTGAAGCAGGACGAGGCGGGACTGCTGACTGCCTGTGAGAAAAACAACTGGCCGGTGCATTTTTACACGGCGCAGCAGCTGCGGGATGTGGCGGGTGACTTCACCCCCTCCGACTTCGTCCGCTCCGTTACCGGCGTGGACAACGTCTGTGAGCGGGCGGCGCTGCTGGATGCCGAAAAACTGATCGTACAAAAAACAGCGCGGGACGGTGTGACCGTCGCCGTCGCGGCGGAGCATTGGGAGGTGCGTTTTGGGTAAGGTAATTGTAGTAGGTATCGGGCCAGGCAGCTATGAGGACATGACCATTCGGGCAGATACCGCCCTGCGGGCATGTGACGCCATCGTAGGCTACCCGGTATATGTGGATCTGGTGCGGGACCGCTACCCCGGCAAGGAGCTTCACTCCACCCCCATGACACGGGAGGCCGAGCGCTGCCAGCTGGCGCTGGAGCTGGCGCGCAGCGGCAAGACGGTCGCCATGGTCTGCTCCGGTGACAGCGGTATCTACGGCATGGCGGCGCTGGTCTATGAGCTGCGGGGCGAGGCGCAGGAGCCTGAAATTCAGGTGGTGCCGGGTCTGACGGCGGCTTGCAGCGCCGCAGCGGTGCTGGGTGCGCCGCTGACCCACGACTTCGCGGTCATCAGTCTCAGCGATCGGCTGACGCCGTGGGAAACCATCGAAAAGCGGCTGGACTGCGCGGCGGCGGCGGATCTGACCATCGCCCTGTACAACCCCGCCAGTCACGGCAGACCCGACCATCTGAAGCGGGCCTGCGATATCCTGCTGCGCCGTCTGCCGGGCGGCCGTCTGTGCGGCATCGTGCGCAATATTGGCCGTGAGGGGCAGAGCAGCCGCATCCTGACGCTGGCAGAGCTGCGAGAGGCAGAGGTGGATATGTTCTGCACCGTGCTGATCGGCAGCGCTGCCGTCAAAACGGTGGCCGGTCAGCTGGTCACACCCAGAGGATACCGCAATGTGTAATATCTGCGTGTTTGCCGGCACCACGGAGGGCCGGGAGCTGGTGGAATTCCTGGTCGGACAGCCGGTGCAGGCTACGGTATGCGTAGCCACGGAGTACGGCGAAACGCTGCTGCCGGAAGCGGAAAACATTACGATTCTGGCGGGGCGTATTCCGGTGGAGGACATCATCCGGATGCTGCAAGGGACGCGGTTCGATCTGGTCATCGACGCTACCCACCCCTATGCCACCTCCATCACCGAGAGCATCTGCACAGCTTGTCGGGAAACGGAGACGGAGTATCTGCGTCTGCTGCGGCGATCCTCCGAACAGGCGGAGGATGTGGTCTGCGTGGAGAATGCGGCGGCCGCCGCCGCATTTCTGGAGACTACGCGGGGCAATATCCTGCTGACCACCGGCAGTAAGGAACTGGCGGCGTATAGCAGCATCCCCGATTTTACCCAGCGGGTATACGCACGGGTGCTGCCCATGGATGCCTCGCTGGAGGCCTGCCGCGCAGCGGGGCTGAAGGCCGCCCATGTCATCGCCATGCAGGGGCCTTTCTCCGAGGAGATGGATCTGGCCACACTGCGGTTTGCCGACGCCGCATGGATGGTAACCAAGGACGGCGGCGAAGCCGGCGGCTTTCCCGCGAAGGCGTCCGCCGCCCGGAAGGCGGGCGCAGGTCTGGTGGTCATCGGACGTCCACCCCAGCGGGAGGGTCTTCCCTTTGCGGCGGTGCTGGATGTGCTGTGTAAGCGGTTCGGCTGCACCATCCGGCCGCAGGTACGGATCGTCGGCATCGGTCCCGGCAGCCGGGAGGCTATGACCCATGAGGTCAGCGAGGCCATCGAGACGGCGGACTGTCTCATCGGCGCAAAACGGATGCTGGAGGCGGTGGCGCGGCAGGGGCAGCCCACCTATGATGCCATTGCGCCGCAGGATATTGCGGACTTTATCCGCGCCCACCGGGAGTTCCGCCGCTTTGCGGTGGTCATGTCCGGCGATACCGGCTTCTTCAGCGGCACGAAAAAGCTGCTGCCGCTGCTGGAGGGCTGCGACACGGCGGTGCTGCCGGGTTTGAGCTCGTTGTCCTATCTGTGCGCCCGGCTCCGGACCTCCTATGAGGATGTCCGGGTGGTGAGTCTCCACGGGCGGCAGCACAACATCCTGCCGGAGGTGCGGGCGACCAGCCGCCTCTTCGCGCTGGTAGGCGGCGAGCGCGGCATCAATGACCTGTGCCGCACGCTGACAGAGGGTGATCTGGGCCACGTCCTTGTGTATGTGGGACAGCGTCTGGGCTACCCGGATGAGCGCATCGTGCGCGGCACGGCGGCAGAGCTGACGGATGGCGTCTATGCCCCTCTGAGCGTGGCGCTTATCGAAAATCCCCATCCCGACGCGGTGGTCACACCGGGTCTGCCGGACGATGCCTTTCTCCGCAGTGCGGAGGGAATGCCCGTGGTACCCATGACCAAAAGTGAGGTGCGGGCGGTGTGTCTTTCCAAGCTGCGGCTGACGGAGCGGAGCGTCTGCTGGGACATCGGCGCCGGTACCGGCTCAGTATCGGTGGAAATGGCCTTGCAGGCAAAGCAAGGGCTTGTCTGCGCCGTAGAGCGGCGGGAGGATGCCGCAGCGCTGCTGGAGCAAAACCGTAATCGGTTTGCATTGGAAAACTTACAGGTGGTCTGCGGCGGCGCGCCGGAGGCCTGCGTCGGTCTGCCGGCCCCCACTCACGCATTCATCGGCGGCAGTGCCGGCAATATGCACGAGATCGTGGCGCTTCTGCTGGCAAAAAATCCCCATGTCCGCATCGTAGCCACGGCCGTTTCGCTGGAGTCCGTGGCTGAGCTGACGGACTGCCTGACGGCGTTCCCTCTTGCGGAGACAGAGGTGGTATCCCTACAGGCAGCGCGGGACAGAAAAGCCGGCAGCTACCATCTGATGAGCGGACAGAATCCCATTTATATTTTTACGATGCAGGGCGGAGGAGAAACGGCATGATGTGGTCGCTTGCGGCACTTGTTATCGGCTTTTGCATAGACCTTCTGGTGGGGGACCCCCACGGCTTTCCCCATCCGGTGGTCCTGATTGGGAAGTGTATCAGCGTGTTGGAGCGGGCACTGCGGTGCATATGCCCCAAAACGCCGACCGGCGAGCGGGCGGCGGGCGCCATCCTGTGGGGCGCGGTGGTCATCGTATCCACCGCCGTTCCGGCTCTGCTGCTGTGGCTGAGCGGTCTGGTCAGCCCATGGCTGCGTCTGGCGCTGGAGAGCGTGATGTGCTGGCAGATCCTGGCCGTCAAGTCCCTGCGGGATGAGAGCATGAAGGTCTATGACGCGCTGGAGAGCGGCGATCTGGCCGCCTCCCGCCATGCTGTTTCCATGATCGTGGGGCGGGACACCGACCGGCTGGACGATGCCGCCGTGACCCGTGCCGCCGTGGAAACGGTGGCGGAGAACACCTCCGACGGCGTGGTGGCGCCGCTGCTGTTTCTGGCCATCGGCGGCGCGCCGCTGGGCTTTTTCTACAAGGCGGTGAACACCATGGACTCCATGCTGGGGTATGTGGAGCCGCCCTATAAGAACATCGGTTTGGTACCCGCCAAGGCGGACGATGTGGTGAATTATATCCCGGCGCGGCTGTCGGCGCTTCTGATGCTGGCGGCGGGCGGCCTGATGGGGTTGGATACGGCGGCAGGCTGGCGGATCTTCCGCCGTGACCGCCGAAAGCACGCCAGTCCCAACTCAGCCCAGACGGAATCTGTCTGCGCCGGGCTTCTGGGCCTGCGTCTGGCCGGGGATGCGTGGTACCACGGTGTGCTGCACAAAAAGGAGTATATCGGCGATGCATCGCGGGAGATCACCCATGAGGACATCCCCCGTGTGTGCCGCCTGATGACCGTCACGGCGCTCCTCGCCCTGCTTTTGAGCTGTGCGGCCAAGCTGCCCTTTGCACTGTAAAGGAGACATAGATGCTGTATCAAACAGAAAATCAACACGGCGGCGATGTATACGGCGGCGGTATCACACTGGATTTTTCCGCCAACACCAACCCCCTTGGTACGCCTCCCGGCGTACTGGAGGCGGTGTGCCGGGCTCTGCCCCAGCTATACCGCTACCCAGATCCCTACTGCCGCCGGCTGGTGCAGGCTATCGCAGGACACGAGCAGGTGCCGGCATCCTATATTCTCTGCGGAAACGGCGCGGCGGACCTGATCTACGCATACTGCACCGCTCTGCGGCCCCGGACGGCGGTGGAGCTGGCCCCCACCTTTGTGGAATATGGGGCGGGACTGACGCAGGTGGGTTGCCGCGTAGAGCGGTATTTCCTGCATCAGGCGCAGAATTTTGATTTGGACGATAGATTTCTGTCCTTCTTAGAGGAGAAAAAACCGGAGGTGGTATTCCTCTGCACCCCCAACAACCCCACCGGACGGCTGCTGCCGCTGCCGCTGCTGGAACAGATCCTGCAAGTCTGTGCGGCGTGGGGTGCGCGGGTGTTTCTGGATGAGTGCTTCCTCGATCTCACGGAGGACGGCATCAGCGCCAGGTCCCTTCTGGCAGCGCACCCGGCGCTGCTGATCCTGAAGGCCTTCACCAAGAGCTACGGCATGGCCGGTATACGGCTCGGGTACTGCCTGTGCGCCGACAATGCGCTGCTGCACGACATGGCAGCCGCGTCCCCGCCGTGGAACGTATCCTCGCCGGCGCAGAGCGCCGGTGTGGCGGCGCTGGCGGAGCGGGATTTTCTGCAAAGGACGCTGTCCCTCGTCCGCACGGAGCGGCGATGGCTCACAGATAACCTGACGGCGCTGGGCTTCTGGGTATGCCCGTCCCACGCCAATTACCTGCTGTTCCGCGGGCCGCTGGGGCTGCGGGAGAGGTTGCTGCAGCAGGGTATCGCCATCCGCGGCTGTGGGAATTACAACGGGCTGGACGACGGGTGGTATCGCATCGCCGTGCGGCCTCATGGGGAAAACGAGGCGTTGATAACGGCCATTCGGCAATTCTGCAAGGAGAAATCACTATGGCAATGAATATTATGATACAGGGGACCATGTCCAATGCGGGAAAAAGCTTGCTGGCGGCGGGACTCTGCCGCGTTTTGAAGCAGGACGGCTACCGCGTGGCGCCGTTCAAGAGCCAGAACATGGCGCTGAACTCCTTCATTACCAGGGACGGCGGTGAGATGGGCCGGGCGCAGGTGGTGCAGGCAGAGGCCGCCGGGATCGAGCCGGATACCCGCATGAACCCCATCCTGCTCAAGCCCACCACCGACGTGGGCAGTCAGGTCATCGTCAACGGACAGGTGCGGGGTAATATGCAGGCCATGGAGTATTTCCGCCGCAAGCGGGACTATATCCCCGCCGTGCTGGAGGCCTACAACAGTCTGGCAGCAGAGTATGACGTGATCGTCATTGAGGGGGCAGGCAGCCCTGCGGAGATCAACCTTAAGCAAGACGATATCGTCAATATGGGCCTTGCCAAGCTGGTGGACGCGCCGGTGCTGCTGGTGGGCGACATCGACCGAGGCGGCGTGTTCGCCCAGCTCTACGGCACAGTGGCGCTGCTGGAGGAGGACGAGCGCCGCCGCATCAAGGGCGTGGTGGTCAACAAGTTTCGGGGCGACCGGGCCATTCTGGAGCCGGGACTGAAGACGCTGGAGCAGCTGTGCGGCATCCCGGTGGCGGGGGTCATCCCCTACGCCCATGTAGACATCGACGATGAGGACAGCCTGACCGAGCGGTTTGACCGCTCCAAAGATCGAAAGCTCTTGGATATCGCGGTGATCCGTGTGCCGCGCATCTCCAATTTCACGGATTTCAGCCCCTTCGAACATTACGAAAACGTGTCGCTGCGCTATGTGGATCAGGTGGGCGACCTCCATCAGCCGGACATGATCCTGCTGCCGGGTACCAAGAGCACCATTGCCGACCTGCGCTGGCTGCGGCAGTCCGGTCTGGAGGCGGCCGTCCTGAAGGCAGCCGACGCCGGTACGCTGATCTTCGGCGTCTGCGGCGGCTATCAGATGCTGGGGCGCACCGTGTCCGATCCGGAGCAGGTGGAGTCCGCCGGTGTCACGGAGATCAACGGTTTGGGACTGCTGGAGATGGACACCGAATTCCGAGGTGAAAAGGTGCAGACCCAGACGCAAGGCGTCTTTCGCGGTGTGGAGGGAATGCTCTCCGGCCTGAACGGCCTGGCCTACGAGGGATACGAGATCCACATGGGCCGCAGTCAGCAGCAGATGCCCGCCCTCACCGGCAGCAGAAACGTATACGGCAGCTATGTCCACGGCATTTTTGACGCGCCGGGCATCGCCGATACGATCCTGAAAGCACTGTGCGCCAGAAAGGGCGTGTCCTTTGACGCGCTGGCGACCTTTGACGCCTACGGCTACAAGGAACGGCAGTATGACCTGCTGGCGGATGTGGTACGCGGCGGACTGGATATGTCCTTTGTCTACCGAGTGCTGCGCCGGGAAGTATAACGAAACAACTTCCGATGGAAAAGCGGTGAGAGGCTCGAGCAGGGTCTTACGCCTGATTGACGGCATGACGGATCTGCCGGTACACCTGCGGGGCTATCTTGCTGCATCCCGGCAAAGGTAGAGGCTGCCGCATTTACCTGTTACCGGCTGGGCGGCTATCAGACACTGCCGGTATTCCCCTACATGGCACATAGCCTTTGAAAGACTGCTGACGAAAGAGCGATGTATGCTTCTGTAAGGCAACATCCGCAAGCGCAATAATGGTCGGCGGGAGGGCCGGTACACAGTCGCCCATGATACGGAGACCGGCAATCGCCGCGGGGAGTTGGCTTGATGTCTGGATGGAGAACTACGCAAAATCAAACTGCGGTCATCCACATTCAAAACCTCGCAAGGCTTCCTCAAGAACCACATCAAGCCGCAGATCGGCAGCATCCCGGTGTCCTCGATGCTCGGTCATTACTCCGCGGGCTTCACGCTGGACACCTGTGCCCATGTCACCACCGACGCACAGCTCAAGGCGGCGCAAACGATGGGGAGCATCCTCTCCCGTGCGGTATAGACCTTTCCACTATCCGCTCCCGTTGGGGTCAGCGTTTGGGTCAGAAAAAAGCAGCGGGAGAAAACAACAACTTATGCAAGCAAAAAGACCCGAAGCCTTACGGTTTCGGGTCTTTTTGGCACGCCGTGAGGGATTCGAACCCCCGGCCTTCTGGTCCGTAGGTTGTCTCAATGGTAAATCGGAGCCGTTTCGGCTCCGATTTGTGCTTTTTACCGCCGTTCGCTCGGCGGATCTTCCGTTGTTTCCGCCCAGCCCTGCCTGCTCCGGTTCCGTTCCGGGTCAAAAGTGGGTCAGAGAAAAATTTGAAATTACAAAACAAAAGTTGTCAAGCGTTTGTCCAATATAATTTTTATCACGTTGACACACATAACTTAGAGTGTGGGTGTCGATTGTCCATACTACGTTTCAGAGCACCCTAAGATCATACTTTTTGAGTTCGCTTCCCGCTGTTTTCCGAGCCACGCACTTCCTCATGGTAAAAGTAATCCACAATGACCGGGTGCCCAGGCTCTGCTCGTCCGTAGGGCAGCTCGTTATCCACAAAGGGACAGCTGTATTCTTTCGCCAGCCGTTCCGCTTGATCCTCCAGACCACGGAAGTAGCCTCTGTCTCCCTTGTTGTAGATGGTGTCGTACAGGGGGAACAGGTGGGGATATTTCTCCTGGATATAGTCTAAGATGTCTTTTTTGAAACCGCCCCGCAGATTCAAATTTTCCAGCCACACCAGGTCGCACTGGTCCTTCACCCGGTGGAAGATGGCCTCGAAATCCGTGATACCGGGAAAAACCGGAGCGATAAAGCACACGGTGCGGATACCTGCGTCATAAACCTGTTTCATGGCATCCAGCCGCCGCTTGATGCTGACGGCATTGTCCATATCGTTTTTGAAATCCTCGTCCAGCGTATTGATCGACCAGGAAACAGTGACCTTTCCCATCTCTTTCAGAAGGTCGATATCCCGTACTACCAGGTCAGACTTAGTGCAGATCAAAATCTCCGCGCCGCTGTCTTTCAGTTGCTCCAGCAGCTTGCGGGTATTTTCGAACTGTTCCTCCTGAGGCAGGTACCCATCCGTCACCGAGCCGATGACCACACGCTGTCCGGCGTATTTCCGGGGATTTTTGATGGCAGGCCAATGCTTCACATCCAGAAAAGTACCCCAAGGCTCAGTATGGCCGGTGAACCGCTTCATGAACGAAGCGTAGCAATACTTGCAGCCATGGGTACAGCCCACATAAGGATTGACGGAATAGCCGCCCACCGGCAGGGTGGATTTTGTCATGATATTTTTTGTCTCCACATCCCGGATCAGGATGCCGTTGTTGTTCACTTCCGCCATGTTTTTTGTACCTCCAATACCCGGCAGAAAGCCGGGGGAAATTCCTGTACCATTTGTGCCTCTCCCATGATAGGAAGTAGATCTT
>ERZ772893.1560-NODE-1560-length-22071-cov-11.374410_pt1 | contig 22071 bp, 20 predicted proteins | sample MGYA00511482_ERZ772893 | MGnify/ENA primary metagenome ERZ772893 (study PRJEB29015, sample SAMEA2737687) | human gut metagenome | biome: human gut; feature: human-associated habitat; material: faeces | place: China | collected 2012 ... | reverse complement strand
TGCTGCTCTAAATTATTGTTTATATTGAAAGAAGTGAAAAAATCATATGCATAGAGAATTAAAAACGGATAGTCTTCGAGAAATTGATTCTGTAAGTTCATTTATAGAATCTGTAAAACAATTAAAAGAGAAACAAGAAGGAAGTTCATCTGAATTATATTTTAGAGGTCAAGAAACAGAGTTTTGGAATATTGAACCCAGTATTTTTCGTAATGATATGCTTAGTATAGAGCATAAACTAATGCAAATACCATTACAAAAAGCACCCGTTGAGTTTAGAGAGTTTCATTCAATGTTTGACATTATGACAAAATATCAACACTATGGAATGTGTACTCGTCTTTTGGATCTGACTACTAATCCACTAGTTGCTTTATATTTTGCTTGTAAAATTCATGGTGAGGAAGAGTATGATTCAGGGGAGTTTAAAGAACCATATGGCGTTATTTATTATACTGATAAGTACTACCCATCACAGGCTTCTGATGAGGCAGTACAGATTATTTCAGCTCTAGCAAAATATGATTTGTCAAAAGAAAACACATTAGATGAGGTACTTACAAATTTGAACTATGAACACATCAAGGGATTTGATAAAGATACTTATTTACAACATGATAATTACAAAAAATTCATCAAAATAATACAGCAGAATTATATGGTTACGCCGATGTATACCAACGAAAGGCTGAAGAAACAAAGTGGAGTTTTTCTTTTGGCAAGCTTATTTTCTTTTAATCAAAGTGAGAATATAAAAGAATCTGTTATTTCAAAAACAAAATGTGCACTAAATGATGATTTTAACAAGGATTATTTTTTCGTGCGTGGGGAAAACAAAGCATCAATTCTCAAAGAACTAGATCTATACAATATAAATGAGGCTACACTATTCCCGGAACTTGAACATCAACTTAATTACATACGAAGTAGTAATAGTTACAGAGTTCAGCCAGTTTCGGATTTTACTAAATATATAGAAGATGAAAATAATAAGAGTGCAACTGTTTATATCAATAGTAATAAACTTGATAAATACATTTTAGATAACTTAAAAATCATACTAGGGTCTATTGTTGCTGAAGAAGATTTACACGCTATTTCGAGTATACTTAAAAACAACATCACTGTTGATTGGTATAAACGAGATTCTGTGATAAGTAAAATTAGATTTGCCATTACGGGTTTCTATTCAACCAAAGGAATAAACAAAAATGATGCCAAAGCAACAGCGACACAAATTCTTGATGAAATAATTAAAGCCGTCGGTGAGTTTGGTTCAGTTAATTTAGAAAGCGATAAATAAATGAATATAAATTTTACGGAAGCTAATTATGAAAATTCAATAATTGAGCTATTTAGAAATGATTTAGGTTACGAGTATGTATATGGTCCTGATGTGGAAAGAGACTTTTATAGTCCATTATATGAAGAAATTTTACTTGATTCGCTCTATCGTTTAAATAGGAATCTGCCTGATGACGCCATTCAGGACGCCTTATTCAAACTCAAAAACTTTGAAAACGGAGAGCTTGTACAAAAGAATTCTGTTTTTATGGATTACCTGCAAAACGGTATTTCTGTAAGATATTCTGTCAACGGTGAGGAACGTTCTTCTATCGTTTATCTCGTAGACTATAAAAATTCTGGTAACAATTCTTTTATCATTGCAAATCAATGGACTTTTATTGAGAATAGCAATAAACGTCCAGATATAATTCTGTTTTTGAACGGGTTGCCGATAGTGGTAGTTGAACTTAAATCGCCTTCACGTGAAGAAACTAATGTCTCTGAAGCATATAAGCAGTTACGAAACTATATGCAGGAAATTCCTTCTATGTTTATCTATAATACAATCTGTGTGATGAGTGACCAACTGATCTCAAAAGCTGGTACGATCACCTCAGGTGAAGATAGATTTATGGAATGGAAAACTAAAGACGGTAACTACGAGAATACTCAGTATGCTCAATTTGATACTTTTTTTGAAGGCATCTTTGAAAAAAATCGTCTTTTGGATATCATAAAGAATTTTATCTGCTTTTCAAATGAAGGCACTTTGCAATTTAAAATATTGGCTGGATATCATCAGTATTTTGCTGTTAATAAAGCTGTAGTTTCGACCAAACACGCTACTGAAACAGATGGCAAGGGCGGTGTATTCTGGCATACACAGGGCAGCGGAAAATCGCTGTCAATGGTTTTCTACGCTCATCGTTTACAAGAGGTACTTGAAAGTCCAACCATTGTAGTAATAACTGACAGAAACGATTTGGATGATCAGCTTTATGGACAATTTGCTAAATGTAAAGAATTTCTTCGTCAAGAACCTGTACAGGCTGAAAGTCGAGCACATCTTAAAGACTTACTAAATGGCAGAAAGGCCAATGGCATTATTTTTACGACAATGCAAAAATTTGAGGAGTCTTTTGATTGCCTTTCTGAGCGTAGAAATATTGTTGTTATGGCAGATGAGGCACACCGTGGTCAATATGGTTTAAAAGAGCGAATTGATGCCGAAACAGGTGAAATCAAAATTGGAGCTGCCCGTATCATTAGAAATGCTTTACCAAATGCGACCTTCATTGGTTTTACTGGCACGCCTATTTCTATTAAAGACCGTAACACTCGTGAAGTATTTGGCGATTATATCGATATATATGATATGACACAAGCTGTGGAAGATGGTGCGACACGCCCTGTTTATTACGAAAGCCGTGTAATTAAGCTTAAACTTGATGAAAAAACATTAGAGCTTATTGATCGAGAATACGATATAATGGCCAATAATGCCGATCCTGAAGTTATTGAGAAAAGTAAAAAAGAGCTTGGTCAAATGGAAGCAATTCTCGGTAATGACCAGACGATCGACTCACTTGTGAATGATATTCTCTACCATTATGAAAACAATCGTGCAAATTTATTGACCGGTAAGGCTATGATTGTGGCATATTCTCGTCCAATAGCTATGAAGATATATAAGAAGATATTAGATCTTCGATCCTCGTGGAAGGATAAAATTGCTGTCGTTATGACAAACAGTAACAAAGATCCTGAAGAGTGGAATAAGATCATCGGAAATAAACATCATAGAGATGAATTGGCAAAACAGTTTAAAGATAACAGCGGTCCGCTCAAAATCGTCATTGTTGTAGATATGTGGCTTACAGGTTTTGATGTGCCGTCACTTGCAACGATGTATGTATATAAACCAATGCAGGGGTATAATCTTATGCAGGCCATTGCAAGAGTAAATCGTGTTTTTGGTGATAAAGAAGGCGGTCTTGTTGTTGACTATGTAGGTATCGCATCTGCATTGAAACAGGCTATGAATGATTATACAGCTCGTGACAAGAAAAACTATGGTGATACTGATGTTGCTAAGGTAGCTTACCCTAAATTTCTTGAAAAACTTTCTATTTGTCAGGATATATTTAATGGATATGATTATTCAAGGTTTATTAGTGGTACTGATTTGGAACGTTCAAAAGCAATAAGCGGCGCTGTAAATTTTATCGTTAGTGTAGATAAGAAACAAGAGCGTGAAGATTTTCTAAAGGAAGGACTACTTTTAAAGCAGGCGTTATCACTCTGTTCTTCTTTAGCAGAAAAAGATATGCGAGTTGAGGCGGCTTTTTTTGAATCGGTGCGAGTTCTTGTAACAAGGTTAATGAATCAAGGTGAAGGCAATAAAATATCTTTGCCTGAGATTAATGAACGTATCAATGAACTCTTAAAAGCTAGTATAAAAAGCGAAGGTGTGCTTAATTTATTCTCTGATGTTGATAAAGAATTTTCATTGTTTGATTCAAAATTTCTCGAAGAAATTTCGAGAATGAAAGAAAAAAACCTTGCGGTTGAACTTTTGAAAAAACTTATTTCGGAGCAGGTTCAGGTTTATCGTCACACCAATGTTGTAAAATCTCAGAAATTCAGCGAAATTATTCAGCGTGCAATGAATTCTTACCTGAATGGTATGCTTACTAATGAACAGGTGATAGAAGAACTGCTTAATCTCGCAAAACAGATTGCCGCAGCTAACAGAGAAGGTGATCAGCTCGGATTAACTGCTGATGAATTGGCTTTTTATGATGCATTGACAAAGCCACAGGCAATAAAGGACTTCTATGAAAATGAAGAACTGATTGCAATTACTAAAGAACTAGCAGATACCTTGCGTAAGAACAGAACAATTGATTGGCAAAAGAGGGATTCCGCAAGGGCTAAAATGCGTATGCTCATAAAGAAACTATTAAAAAAGCACAAATATCCACCAGAGGGTATGGAAGATGCAGTGCAAACGGTTATGACGCAGTGTGAATTATGGACAGACAATATTATGGATGTATTGTAGCTTTAAAACATAGTTAGAACCTTTAAACACAGGGTAGTTTTTTCTGTAATATAAACATAACCGCAGTAAGTCACATCAATTCGTGACCTACTGCGGTTGTTGTATTTTACTATAATATAGAACTATGCCATCAGCTAGCTCTTTTTTCGTTACCACATAGGTAGTATAATCATTATATGACATCAATGTATACTCACATAAAGCGGTAATGCTGACTCTTTCCGTTTATATGTTCAAAAGTTTAGCTTGATATGCCAAATCACACTTTCACAGCTCAAAAGATAACCGCTCCGATATGATAAATAACACAAGCGATAAGTAATGCCGCAAGGGTGTAGAATACACCTATCTTAGCGGTCCATTTGGCGGAGTGCGTTTCTCTTGCAGTTGCCGCCAATGGTGAAAGGGAATTGCCGAACACTTTGTAAACAACCCACATCATCAGGAACATAAATAGGAAGATAGACACCATTACGAGGAATCCGCCTGTGCTGCCGAACAATGCAATGGTGATCGTTGGCACAACGGAAAGGGTAGCAGTACAAGAAACTGCCCAGCTCATAGCGATTGCAAGCACTCGCTGCCCACAGTTATCAACCACACGAGTACCAGTAGTGTCTGCAATGGTACAGCCAAGGCCCACAAAGAACGGCATTATCGTTTTGCCCTGAAGTCCGACTTTAGACATTGTATTGTCGAATAGAAATGAGATACGGGCAAGGTAGTCTGTTTCCTCCATAAGGTTGAAACCCAGCGTAATACTAAGCACGAATGACGCCATCATTAGTGCAAAATACAGCACATTGATAAGCACATCGCAGATGAGAGAAATCAGCAATGGGTGTACTGAAATTGCTTTCATGCCGCTGCGTAATATTCTGCTGAGGGGCGTCAATGCTGCCGCCGTAATAACTCCATTTAGCAGATCATCAATGTAAGCCATTTTCTCCTTGGCGGTAGTCATTGGTTCTCCCGCAATTATCGGTTTTTCCGTCAGGGCAGTTTCAATGTTCTCGTAAAGTACACGATAATCCTTTTTCCGTATGGCAGACATTGTAACAACAGGAACGCCGAGCTTTTCAGAAAGTGCGGCTGTATCAATGACAATGCCCTGACCCTTGGCTACATCTATCATATTGAGAACAAGAATGGCAGGGACTTTCATTCCAACGAAATCCGCCAGCATATACAGGCTGAGTTTTAACTGCGAGGCGTCAGCCATAACTACCACAAGGTCAGCGTTTCCTGCGGAGATATAGTCCCGTGTGATGACTTATTCATCTGAGCCGGCGGAAAGAGAGTAGCTGCCTGGGAGGTCGGCGATTATCAAACGCTTGCCGTTCCATTTACATTCGCCCTCTTTTTGGTCTACCGTCTTGCCCGGCCAGTTGCCGACGTGTTGATGAGAGCCGGTCGTCATATTAAAAATAGTGGATTTGCCTGAGTTCGGCTGACCAAGCAGGGTTATAACGGGAGTGTTTCCGTCCTTTTTATAAAGCTGACTGCTGCCGTGGTACTTGCAGTTTTTGTTTGACGGACCGTTTTCACAGTTACTCATTTGTTGGCACCTCCAACCATAATTTTTTTACTTTCTTCACGACCGATTGCAACAAGTGTATCTCTTGCAAATATCAGAACTGGCTGTTTTTTATGATTCTGACACACCTCAATGGTACTTCCGCAGAGCAGACCCATTGAGGACAGTCGGTTGACTAAGAGGTTTTCTTCTTTTATCTCACAAATGCAATACCTGCTGCCAACAGTTGCATCGGAAAGTGCTATCGCATTCATATTACTTCCTCCGGTTCATTATTATGTAGTTAGTAAACTATAACTTCATAATAATGTACCACAAAAAAAGAATACTGTAAAATCCATTTACTGAATTTAAGCCCGTTTAGTAGCGAATCTAGTTTGTTGATGCTATAATAGTATTATGGAAATTCTAAGTCAAAAACCAATATTTCATAAAGGAGCCGAGGGATAGTTGGCTCTTTACACATTGGCACCTGGTATTCGACTTTCGTTCAATGAGATTTACACAAGCAGCTGGGAAAAAGGAGACAGCTCGATCTTTGGAGAGCGAATGCTGATAGTCAATTTTTGTATCCACGGCCGATGTGATGTTTCTCTAGCCAAGAATCGGTATGCCATTGTTAAGGAAAATCAAGTCTGCATAAGTATAGTAATGCCCACAAAGGATTTTTACTATCCAAGAAGTCTGTACGAGGGGATACAGCTCTATCTAGACCTTGATATTTTGCGTGATGAAAACGGACACCTATTTCACACGCTCACAGATAGCTATGGTCAAGGAGGCTGAAACGCTGATACTCAGCGACTTTACAACTCGCATAACGGCAAAAGAATTGACGGAAAGGTTCTGCGTTAGCGAGAGCAGTTTCAAGTTCTATGTGAAAGGTATCCTTGGCGACAGTTATCTGAACTATTTCCGCAAGAAGCGAATGGAAAAAGCAGCTGAACTTTTGGAAACAACCAATCTCAAGGTCATTGAGATAGCAAGTGCGGTGGGGTATGAAAATCAAGGAAAATTCGCAAAGGTCTTTGCAGACACTTATGGTGTTTCTCCGCTGGAGTTTCGGAGGTTATCGAAGTAGGGGAGAGCGAGAAAGTTTGTGCGGGGTTTGGGTTTGTATATGAAGATAAACCGCCGCAGGGGACTTGTGGGTCCTGCGGCGGATATTTTCGTGTGAAAACTCATATATTCGTTATTTTAAGATTTTACATCAAATAATATTCTATCCAGTTCAGTTTCAAGTCGCTCTTTTTCACCGCTGCCTGTCGTGCTGAATCTCATTATCGGTATTGCGTATTTTTGAAGTATAGCGTTCTTCATCATATCACGTTTGTGCTGATCAGAATTTTTACCATGAAAAGCATATCCGTCTACTTCAATAGCCAGAACCGGCATTTTGTCCAGTCTGCCGAAAATCAGAAAATCAATATGTGTCGCAAAATTCATAGCGTATCTGCATTCATCATCTGTCAATCTGTGCGGGTCATATATAAGAGCACATAAAGGCTGATGTGCAACTACATCAAGCTTTGAAAATCTGTCCTGTGACAAAACATCTTCTATTACAGAGTACATAAGATTTTCAGAATCATATTCGGATATTTTCTTCTTGTTCTTAGATGATAAATACTCCTTTTTCTTATGCTCATACCCCTTGTATAGCATATCAAACACAGAGTACACCTCGCTGTTTATGACCTCAAAATTGTTATAGCGGATATATTTCAGCAGGTCGCCTATGTTGGTCTTTTCATTGCTCTCGTTTTCCGAAACAACAAGCCTTAACCTGTTCTTCGCTCTCGATACTGCAACGTTCAGCATATTAGGGTCATCTGTAAATGCCGTTATCTCATTATCTACCGTCGAAATTATTATATCATTCTTTTCTCTGCCTTGAAATTTATGTACTGTTGATATGTCCATGTCATTGGCAAGATCCTTTGTCAGTGCAGAGGTCTGTGCATTATACGGAGCGATTATACCCAGATCGTCTGAGTTCAGCTCAGGAATAATAGTGTTTTTTATCTCGTCTATCTGTCGCTGATTGTAACGTCCTCTTGCATGATTTCCCTTAACGGTTACATAAGCCCTTAGAACGTCCTTTTCACCATTGTCCTCCGTCATTATGATAAGCTGATCATTGTAGAATTTCTTGTTGCAAAAATCTATTATCTTTGGGTGACAGCGGTAATGCTCTCGCAGCAGCGTTCTTGGAGCGTCGGGAATTACCTTTATTACAGAAGAAAGCAAGCTGTTATCCTCATATCTGTATTTTTCTTCGATTGCAGAACTGTCCGATATTGCAGTTATCTTTTTTCTTGTTTCCTCAGTTATGACATTTGGCAGCTGTTTTAGATCTCCCACAATAACAATGTTTTTTGAACTTGACATTGCAAGTACTCCCGTTGCCAGATCCACCTGAGATGATTCGTCAACTATCACATAATCATATACAATATCTTTTAGACTGCTGCGAACAGAGTGAGTGGTACTGAGTATAATAGGGTATTCATTAAGCACATCTTTCGGTGACCGCCACAGATCGTCCGTCGTAAATTTTCTTCTCTTACCGTTTTCCGAATACCTCTTCGCCAAAGCAGCCTTCAGCAGAGCAACAGACTTTCCCGAAAGCTCCTTTTGCTTATCGTCAAAATGACAGCCAACAAGACTCTTTTCCAGCTTGTGTATCTCTTTTGTAAGCTCTTCCTCTTTGTATTCATAATACAGCTTTTGCAGCACAGGGATAATATCATTTATATCCCGCTTGAAGAGCGAAAAATTTAATATTAAATAATGCAGCACTAGCCTCAGCTTAAAGAAAAATCCAATACGCCTGCCCTTTTTCTGCATATCCTCCAGCTCTGCCCACATCTCAATAGCCGTTGACGAATTAAAATGTTTCTTATAAACCTTAACAACATCGCTGTCGTATGTGGAGGAATAATAGTTATCAAAGTAAGTCTTTTCAGTCTGTAGTTCAGAAAGCTCACGTTTGTGCTGTGCAATGAGATTTTCATATTCCAACAGCTTTTTTAGATCAGCCTCCAAAGAAAATATTTCATTGTTTAGAGTTTTCATCTCATCTTTTGAAAGTATATCCTTTGAAAAATCAGGATAATCAGACTGTTTGTTTTCTATGAAATCAGCTTTGTTGCTGCTGTTTCCAAGCTGAGCTGCAATGTAATCAAAACCATATTTCTGAAGTTTCTCAAATACGTTATCCGTAGCGGAATTGTTGTTTGAAACTACGGCAACATTTTTTCCGTTTATAAGAGCATTGGCTATTATATTTAAAATAGTCTGTGTTTTGCCCGCCCCTGGAGGTCCTTCAATGATACTTATCTTGTTGGCAACGGCATTGCTGACCGCTGTCATCTGGCTTGAATTGCAGCCAAACGGAAATATAACAGTATCTTTCGGACTTTTTACATATATCTTTTGGGGCTCAATATACCGAGCCAGTACCGTGTTTTTATCCACAAAAGAGATCTTATTAAGTTGATTGTACAGTATATTTGTTCCGTCATTAGCATGCAAACCTATCTTCTTTGATATCAGTTTGTAATAATCCAGCAAATTTCGTGCTGCAGGGGTTGACGCAGCATTTTCATAAATTTTAAGCTCTTTCGATGAATATACCTCGCACCTGCCACCCAAGAAATAAAATTTGTAATAACGTACAAAATTCCCTGAATAACATTCTGCATGCTGTATGTGGTCAAGCTCCTTTCCAGCAGCTGTGACAAACTTTAAGTCATCAGGATCAACTTTAACAGGATCAGTGAGTATTTGAACATTGTCTTTTTTATATGTGTATTTTTTGCCATTTCCAAAATAAACATCAACTGTGTACAAAGAAGAATCATCATAATCACTTACATTATTTTTTACTTCACCTTTGATAATAACAAGAGATCGGCGATCGCTCATTTAATCAGCCTTTCCGTCATAATGACATATATTACAATAATTATACACCATTTCCTTGCAGATTTCAACTGCCAAATCGTTTTTTGTCAGTAAATGTGAAGTGGATTTATCCCGGTCTTTGCACCCATAATATGAACACTCACTCTGCGGTTTAGACCACGGTCATCCTTTTTATCGGAATAATACACGTATATAAAAGGTTTGCCATAACATTTCAGAACTACTCTATCATCCAAAAGCCCTATGTAACACCTCTATCACATCATCATTTTTTAACCCATAGCTTTTCAAAGAATTGCTGTCAAATGGTTCTTGCTCTAGCGAGCCGATAAAAGCGTCAATATCCGCTTTTGCTGTTGTAGGTAACTCTGATATGCTTTCAAGTACAAGTTCAGCAGTTATTCTCAAAATGTCCTTTTTGTGTTTCTTGATATCGCTGGAATCAACAGATTCACCATTATCTTTTCTCTCCTTTAAGTCAAGAAATGCCTTTGCTTTAAACAAAATAAGATACTCGGGACGGAGAACGGATAAACCATTTCGCACAACTCTTCCGTCCATCAAGGCTTTGTAATACTCATCATCAAGCAGTATTGCTGATAGGCTTGAAACAGAATCATCTATGTGAATCGGCGTTATCCCTGTCATCTCACGGAGTTCAAAATCATTCCTGCAAAAAAGTTCTATCATTTTCGGATATGTGTCATCTTCAGGTTTATCAAATCTGTAAAACTGCGGCTTTTGACCATTCGTGGCCTTGTTTCTGTATCTGCCGATCTCAATAAACTCCCAAAGCTTTTCTCCAAATTCAGGCGTGAGAGCCTCAACGATAAGAACCATATCAAGATCTCTTGTCGCCCTAAAAGATGCGTCGTTGCTTTCAAATACAATATCACAGGCAGCACCGCCTATAAGCACATACTGTTCTTCATATCCGGCAAAATGATTTCTGAAAGTGTCTAATCCTTTTACCACACATATTCCTCCAACATTTCATTTATAGATATCATTACTCTTTCGTCCTGTTTTTCTTCATCGGTCAATGATAAAGCTACGCTCAAGGGGTCTTGTATCGACTTCTGTCCATAGTCAATGAAATAGCCAAGCTCAAGAACTACACAGCCAATTTCTTCTCCTCTGCGGATTTGTTTAAGCTTTTTTATTTCTGTGTCAGCCAGCTCTTTTTTCATCACCCCATAGGTAGGAAAGTCATTATCTGACAACAATGAATACTCACACAAAGCAGTAATGCCGGCCTTTTTCTCCAAGTGAATGTCGCTTGGAAAAGCATATCTTCTTATAACAGGATTTCTCAGAATATGCTGTATCTGTTTCCACAACTGCTTTACATCAGGCGGAATGGTAATAGCTCTTGACTTGCCTTTCGTGTCGAGAATATTCACATTCAGGTATTCTATTTCATCAAAACATCTGCTTACTGACGTTTTTGATACACCCAGTTTTTCGGCAGCTGTTGATACTGTTACTTTATCCCACTTTTCATATATCGCAGTAAGTATCAGCTTTTGCGTCAGAAATGAAATAAGCTCGACAGGTGCGATATCACGTTCACCCGAATTTGAAAGCAGACAGCCAATGAACGGCAAATATATTTGCTTGTCTTTCAGCACAAAAGGGATACCGTCCTCAATAAGTTTTTCCTTTATATAAGGGGTGGTGGATCTAAGAAATATGGCACAGTTCAGTCCTGAAATATTCTGAACTTTAGCCCTGTCCTTTCGGAGAGCAACAAGTCCGATATCGTTCTTTGGTTGAATTGCAAGCCAGCCCATTCCGTTGGTTTCGACATTTAAGATATCATATCGTCCCTTAAAAGCCAGCGGCAGTTTATCATACAGGTCTTTATTTTCTTTGATCGTAACTATTTGTCTTAAAGTTTTTTCTAAGTATTCTTTCATATGCTCACCTTTTTATATTTGTAACGCATTTTAAGTTACAAATATAAAATAACATATTTTTATCAATGTGTCAAGCCACTTACATATTTTTCTCACATTATTTTATGTACAGCCTATCCGCCAATCTGAGGAGTGCAAGCAGGAAATCAAAGTCAGTGTTCAACGTTGTCTGCAACGGGTCGCCCTCACGTATCCTCATCGTTCGCCTGATCTCTTTAGGTATAACGACCCTGCCGAGGTCGTCGATGCGGCGCACTATTCCGGTAGCTTTCATATTTGTAACCTCCAATATGCTTGTTAAATGCAGTAATATTATTTGCAAAGAAAGGGTATTTATGCAGAAAAAAAGCGGCGCGCTTTTGTTGACAAATTTACGATATGCAAACTAATCCGCGTTTATTTTCTATTTTTTTATAATATCTGATTGAAAATCTTAATAATTATCGCTATAATATATAGACGCTATCTATAATGAAAGGAAAGCCGAATAATAAAACATTTTCGGACGCTTTGCATCTATGAATTTAGACTATTTGAGATATTTTGTAAAATTGGCGGAGGTTCGCCACTACACCCGCGCGGCGGAACAGCTCGGCATTTCTCAGCCCAGTTTGAGCCATGCGATCAGCCAGATCGAGGCGGAGCTTGGCGTGCCGCTTTTTGAAAAATCGGGCAGGAATACCATACTCACACGCTTTGGCGAAGAATTTTTGCGGTGCGCGGAAAATTCGCTAAGCGTACTGGACGCGGGCATAGAAACGCTTCAGCGGTACGGCAGGGGAGAGGGCGTGATACGGCTCGGCTTTATACGGCCGCTCGGCGTTGACTATATCCCGAAGCTGACGGCTGACTTTTTGGCGGCGGACGGCGGGCAGGTGCAGTTCAGCTTTCACAGCGGGCTGACTTGTGAGCTGTTGGAAGACCTCGTTCAGCGCAAGTACGATTTTGTGTTTTGCTCCGAGCCTGACCCCGCGCTCGGGCTAACCGCGACGCCTGTCGATTCGCAGGAGCTTGTCGTTATCGTGCCGAAAGATCACCCGCTGGCAGAGCGCGAAAGCGTCAGCCTTATCGACACGCTGCCGTACCCCGCAGTGTATTTCGCCGAGGGTTCGGGTCTGCGCGGGCTGATAGACCGTATGTATGAAAGCATTGGCGGCAAGCCCGTCGCCGCGGCGGAAACTGAGGAGGACGAGGTCATCGCGGGGCTGGTCGCTTCGGGCTTCGGCACGGCGGTAGTCCCGTACATGGATATGCTCGAAAAGCTGAATGTGAAGATCTTAAAGATCACCGACCCGCCATACTCGAGGAAATTCTACATGGTGGAAAACGACTCGGCGTTCGTCACAACGGCGGCGCAGCGCTTCCGCAGTTTTGTGCTTGGCAGGACGTCGGAGTTGCAGAAAGGCGGCGCGAAATGAAAGAGATAATGCTTCTTGTGACGTACAAATTAAAGCCGCAGGCGCGGGAGTATTTTCTCGGCGAAGTCGCGGCGGCAGAGATACTGCAAAAGACCTGCCGCGAGGATGGCGCTCTGCGGTATGATTACTATTTGAGCGCGGCTGACGCGGACACGGTCTTGCTTGTGGAGCGCTGGAGATCTGCCGAAGCGCAGGCGGCGCATTTGCAGACGGCGCATATCGCCGAGCTGAAAAGGATAAAGGAAAAGTACGTTCTCGAAACGGTTGTCGAGAAATTTGAAATGTAAGTTAAGGATATGGAAAGGTCGCGAAAAGGGAATGGAAAGTAAAATAACTTTTAGGGGCGAGGCGGCGCTGATGCTGGCAGTTATCATAAACAGTTTCGGCGTGGTGCTGATGCTGTATTCGGGCGCGGGCATTTCGGCGATCTCGAGCGTGCCGTACGCTTTTTCCGAGGTGCTGCCGAAGCTCACGCTGGGCACTTGGACATACATATTTCAAGGGCTGCTGGTGCTCACGCTGATGATAATGCGGCGCAAATTCGTGCCCTCCTACCTCTTTAGCTTTGTGGTGGGCTTTGTGTTCGGCGAGCTGCTCGATTTTTACGAGTGGTGGATACATCTGCTGCCGTACAATGTGCCGATGCGCATAGTTTATTTTGTGGTGAGCTACCTTGTTATATGCGTGGGGATAGCGCTTTCAAACCGCTGCGGTCTGCCGATAATCCCTACCGACCTTTTCCCGCGCGAGCTTTCTGACATCACGCACGTGAAATATTCGCGGATAAAGATCGGCTTCGACATCACCTGTCTTGCTGTAACGGCGGGGCTGACGTTTTTCTGTCTGGGTCACATCAAGGGTTTGGGCATCGGAACGGTGCTCGCGGCTTTCACGATGGGCAAGGGAATTGCGCTGATAGGCGGGGTTATCGACAAAAAATTCACTTTTGCGAATTTCCTCGCGGCGAGAAAAAACGTTTCGGCGGTCAATAGTTAAGTAGAATTTTACAAATATCCTCCAAAAATGAAAAATGCAGACGCATTCTTGCAACGTCTGCATTTTTTTCGTATTAAAATAGTTCACTTGCTCTCGTGAAGCTCGCGGAATTTCTCCGCAATGGCGGGGCTGTTTTTCGTCAGCTTTTTTACCGAGAGGTCGTCGAGCTTGTTGTTCGCGGCGGTTAGGTGCTTGTTTGAGATGGTGAGGTTTTCTTTCACTTTTTCCAGATTTTTGATAGCGTTGTCGATGGCTTTTACAGCGTCCTCAAAGCGCTTGCTCGCGTCAACGTAGTTTTTCGCGAAGCCCGCCTTGAAAGCTTCAACGTTCTGCTCGAAAAGCTCTAAGTCCATGTTCTCGTTCTTCACGCGCGCAAGCTCCGCCTTGTACGCCATAGAGTTCATCGCGGCGTTGCGCAGCAGGCTTATCATCGGTATGAAAAACTGCGGGCGGATAACGTACATTTTCTCATAGCGGTAGCTTACGTCCACGATGCCGGTGTTGTAAAGCTCGCTGTCAGGCTCTAGCAGCGTTACCAATATCGCGTACTCACAGTGCTTCTCGCAGCGGTCTTTATCAAGTTCTTTAAAGAAATGCTCATTCTTTTTCTTTGTCGAGGTCGTGTCCTGCTCGTTTTTCATCTCGAACATTATCGAGATCACCTCGTTGCCTTCTTCGTCGCATTCGCGGAAGATGAAATCGCCCTTGCTGCCAGAGGAGGCGTCGTTGTCCTTCTCGAAATACGCGTTGCGGAAAGCCGTAGCGCGCAGGCGGTCGAACTCGGTAAGGCAGTGCTGCTCGAGCGTTTCGCCGACCATTTTGGTAGAAAGCTTCGATTTCAGATCTTTGTAATACTCGATGACTTCGTCTTTGCCTTTCAGCTCGGCGGTCAGCGAAGCTATCTCTTTTCCGCGCTCAGCCTCTACCGCGGACACGGCTTTCTGCACTTCAAGCTCTTTTTCCGTATCCTTGCCTTTCATCTGCGCCTCGAGCTGTACTATGCGTGCGTCTTTATCGGAAATGCTGCGGCTGAGGGCTTCGCGTTCGGCGGTGAAGTCGGCTCGCAGCTTGTCCTCGCTCTCTTTTACGGCGAGGGCGCGGGCGGTGTCGCCGTTTTTCAGCATAGCTTTCAGCTCGGCTATCTGCCGCTCCTGCTCGGCAATGCGCGCGTTCAGGCTTTCTTTATCGGCGGCAAGCTTGGCGTTCGCTTCCGCTTTCAGCTTGTCTATCTCGCGGTCTTTTTCGGTGAGCCTGCCTGCGAACTGCAATTCCGCGACCTTTTGCACGTTCTGCCGCTCTTCGGCGACCCTTTCGTTCAGCTCGCGCGAAAATTCCGCCGAGCGCACCTGCTCCAGTATAGCGGAATAGCCCTGCTCGTCAACCTTGAATACTTCCCCGCATTTGGGACACTTTATTTCAGACATTTGATTACCTCCTGCGATCTGTAATAAGCAAAGTATAAGCGTCATTTCCAATATTATACTACAAATATTCGCAGGTGTCAAGCAAAAAGCGCGCCGACTTTTTCAGCCTGCGCGCCTGTATCACTGTATTATTCTTCTTACGGTATCAACGTGGTAGTATTGCAGATAGCTTATCGGCTGAACTTTTATGCCGTCGTGCTGGTTCATGGCGTGTACCATTTTGCCGTTGCCGATGTACAGCCCGACGTGCGACCTGTAATTCATTACAATAAGGTCGCCCGGCTTCATCGAGCGCACGCTTACCGCCTTGCCCAGCGTTGACTGATACGCCACGCTGTGCGGGATATATCTGCCGATCTGCTGGTAGCAAAGCATCGTCAGTCCTGAGCAGTCAGTTCTGCGGAACTGCTCCGCGCCCCATACATATGCGCCGCCGTTCATCGAAGCGCCGTATGTGCTGACTATCTTGCGCTGAGCGGTAACGCTGTTTGCCCTTACGCAGTCGGCGGATCTAGCGTAAAAGCCCTCGTCCGTGCCCGAGCATATGCGTATGTACTTGCCCTTGAAAGTCGCCGCAGGCTTGCCCGCTATCGGCACGCCCGAAGAAGTCACGAGCGAGCCCTCGGTGTACTCGGCGCTCTGTATAAATTTCTTGCCGCGCATCTTTCCTCCGCTGAGTTTGTAGAGCTTTGCGCTGCTCATTATTTTATAGTATGTGCAGCTCGCCGTGCGAACCTTTATCGAAGCCTCGGGCAGCTCGACCCTGCCGACGCTGGGCGCTACTTTAATAGTATATGCGGTGGAGGGCTTTAGCCAAGTCGCACCGTTGTAAATATTTATCACCTTAGCCGACGAAGCCTTTATCGTCTTGAGCTTGCGCCCGCTGACGTAAATATCGAACTTCGTGCCCACGGGGTACTCGGCGTAATTTTCCGTGCTTATCGCGATCCTGTCGGCGTAAACTGCGTATACCGAAAGCTTCGGCTGACTGATGTCAGTCTGCGAACTATCCGCAAAAGCGGTCGAGGGCAGACAGCCGAGCGCCAGCGCCAATGTGCATACTGCCGCCGCGGCACGGCTTATAATTTTACTTAATTTGCGTATCATAATTAAAAATATCCCCTTAGTTAGCAAGATTTTTTTCTTTCTCTTGTCCATAATTGATATTATACCACAAATATACAGCAGTTGTAAACGTTTTGGAAAAAAGTTTGTAGCCTTGCAGTAATTTCTGTAACCGCTCTGTAATTTATATGTACCGAATGCACAAAATATTTTCCTATATATGGTTAAAAAGGCGGTGAAGTATGGTTAAAATGTCTAAACGGTTTGCTATCGGGCAGACAATTGTGAAAAGTGCATAAAAAGATGGGTGAAAAAGCCGCGAAATTTGTTGCTGATTTTTGAAAAAGCCCCTTGACAACGCCGCAAAAAAGGTATAAACTATAATTAGCACTCAGGGAGATGGAGTGCTAACACTCAGCAACCAAAAGTGCTAAAGGAGGCGTACATCAAATGGACAGCCGTAAGCTGAAAATATTGCAGGCGGTTGTAGACGAATATATCGTTACAGGCGAGCCTGTAGGCTCAAAGGCGATAATGAAACACGTCAAAGCCTCTTCGGCAACTATACGAAATGAGATGGCAGAGCTTGAAAAGCAGGGCTACTTAGAGCAGCCGCACACATCGGCGGGCAGAGTTCCGACATACAGCGGTTACAGAATGTACGTCGATACGCTAATGGAGCGCGATCCGCTTACAGATGAGGAAAAGCGCAGGCTGGACGGAATGCTCGACGAGGACGCCGCTACTGAGGAGGAGCTGGTAAATTCAGCTTCGCTGGCGCTCTCGCAGCTTACGCAGTGCGCTTCGGTAGTAGCAAGCTCCGCACCGAAATTCTCGCTTATATCTAAGGTAGAGGTAATACCTACGGGAAAGCGTATGTACGTTATACTCATGATAACCTCTAACGGAAAGATCAAAAATAAGGTCTGCCGCTTAGAATTTGACTTGACGAACGAGCAGCTCGAGTTTTTCGATAACTATATGCAGGAAAACCTGACGGGCGTGCCGATAGACGAAATATCGGAAGAGACTTTTGAGAAGATAAGAACGGCTATGGGGGCGTACATGATGTCGCTCACGCCGCTGCTCAGCGGGCTGTTTTCGCTGGCTAAAGAGCTGAACGCGCAGGACATAATGCTGCGGGGCGAAAAAAATCTGCTGACCTGCAAAGATTTCGATCAGGGCGAGATAATTGATTTTCTTGATAACAGGCGCGAGATCGCGGGGTTCTTTAACGAGAGCTTCAGCGGCTTGCAGGTAAGCTTTTCGCCGGAAAACGATGATTTTGTGATACACAATTCCTCGATAATCACGGCGCCATATAAAAAAGGCAATAAGAACGCGGGAGCGCTGGGGCTTATCGGCCCGATGAGAATAGACTACGCGAAATTCATACCGTATCTTGAATATTTCTCACAGCGCATAACCGACCTGCTCTCTCAGCGGGAGGACGAAGCGGAAGAAACGGAGGAGGACGGCAATGGCGGTCAATAACGAAGAACTTGAAAAAGAGATCAAAGAAGAAACCAACGAAGCTGAAAAGACAGAAAAGGCAGAGGGCGCTGCTGAAAGCGCAGCCGAGCCTGAGGAAAAGAAGGAAGTAAAGGTAAAGACCGAGCGCGAGGCGCAGCTTGAAAAAGAGCTTGCCGAGCAGAAGGAAAAGTATTTAAGACTGATGGCCGAGTACGATAACTACCGCAAGCGCACCGCAAAGCAGCAGCTTGAAACGCGCGAAGCGGCGGTGGGCGACACGGTGCTGAAAGTTCTCGCGATATACGACAATTTCGAGAGAGCGGTGGCTACCGAATCGCAGGATGAAAAGTACAAGGCGGGCGTTGAGATGATATTCAAGCAGTTCACCGCAGCGTTGGAAAAGATGAACGTTACCGTTATCGACCCGACGGGCGAGCCTTTCGACCCCGCGGTTGCAAACGCCGTGAGCCAGATAGAAGACCCCGAGTTGGGCGAGAACGTAGTAGCGCAGGTATTTGAAAAGGGCGTGAAGATAGGCGACAGACTTATCCGCTACCCGACGGTAGTAGTTGCGAACCCGTAGTAAAAAATAACGCACAGACATCAACTTTTACCCGCTAAGGACGGGTAAAGAAGAATATGATACATTATATAAAGGAAAGGTTGGATCTTTATGTCGAAGATTATTGGTATTGATTTAGGAACAACAAACTCTTGTGTAGCAGTAGTAGAAGGCGGAGAAGCCGTAGTTATCCCTAACAGCGAGGGTGCCAGAACCACCCCTTCGGTAGTAGGTGTTTCCAAGACGGGCGAAAGACTGGTAGGTCAGGTAGCTAAAAGACAGGCTGTTACAAACTACAAGGACACCGTAATTTCCATCAAGCGCCACATGGGCAGCGATTACAAGGCTACTATGGGCGGCAAGGAGTACACTCCGCAGGAGATCTCGGCTATGATACTCCAGAAGCTGAAGGCTGACGCTGAGAGCTATCTGGGCGAGAAGGTAACTGAAGCAGTTATCACAGTACCTGCATACTTCACCGACGCACAGCGTCAGGCAACCAAGGACGCAGGACAGATCGCAGGACTTAACGTAAGACGTATAATCAACGAGCCTACCGCAGCTGCGCTTTCTTACGGTATAGATAAGGAAGAAGACCAGAAGGTAATGGTATACGACCTCGGCGGCGGTACATTCGATGTATCCATCATCGAGATGGGCGACGGCGTTACCGAAGTTCTTGCTACCGCAGGCAACAACAGACTCGGCGGCGACGACTTCGACCAGCGCATAATCGACTGGATGGTAGAAGAGTTCAAGGTGCAGGAGGGCATAGACCTTTCTAAAGACCCGATGGCAATGCAGAGATTAAAGACAGAGGCTGAGCTGAGAAAGATAGAGCTTTCTTCCACCGCTTCCACAACTATCAGCCTGCCTTACATCACCGTAGCGGCTGACGGCCCGAAGCACCTCGAGCTGACCCTTACTCAGGCTAAGTTCAACCAGATGACCGCAGACCTCGTAGAAAAGACTATGGGCCCTGTACGCCAGGCACTCTCTGACTCGGGACTTTCGGTAAACGACCTCAACAAGGTACTGATGGTAGGCGGTTCTTCGAGAATACCTGCTGTACAGGAAGCTGTAAAGAACCTCATCGGCAAAGAGCCTTTCAAGGGCATCAACCCTGATGAGTGCGTAGCTCTCGGCGCTGCATATCAGGGCGGTATCCTCGGCGGCGACGTTGAAAACGGTCTGCTGCTGCTCGACGTAACTCCGCTTTCGCTGAGCATCGAGACCGCAGGCGGCATCGCTACCAAGATGATCGAGAGAAACACCACTATACCTACCAAGAAAACTCAGACATTCTCGACTTATGCGGATAACCAGACCGCAGTTGATATAAACGTTCTGCAGGGCGAGCGTGAGTTCGCTAAGGACAACAAGCAGCTCGGTATGTTCAGACTGGACGGCATCGCACCCGCACCCAGAGGAATCCCCCAGATCGAAGTTACTTTCGATATTGACGCGAACGGCATAGTACACGTTTCGGCTAAAGACCTCGGCACGGGCAAGGAGCAGAACATCACCATCACTTCTTCCACCAATATGTCGAAGGACGATATTGACAAGGCTGTAAAGGAAGCGGAAGCTTTCGCTGCTGAGGACAAGAAGAAGAAGGACGAGGTAGACGCAAGAAACGCTGCCGACCAGATGGTATTCCAGTGCGAGAAGTCGCTGAACGATTTTGGCGATAAGGTACCCGCCAACGACAAGGCCGAGGTAGAGAGCAAGATAGCTGCCGTAAAGGAAGCGCTCAAGGGCACTGACATCGAGGCTATCAAGAACGCCAGCAAGGAGCTGGAAGAATCCTTCCAGAAGGTAGCTACCACCGTATATCAGCAGGCTGCTGCGGCACAGCAGGCGGCAGGCGGCGCTCAGGGCTTTGACCCCAACAACATGGGCGGCATGAATGGCATGAACAACGGCGGAGCACAGGGCGGCTCTAACGGCGGCGACGATGTAGTAGACGCTGAGTTTACTGACTAATATCTAATGCAGTATAATAAATTTCCCATGGCGGACGGCGGCGGACAAAGCTGCCGTCCTCTAATGGGTTAAAGAGGGGTTCAGATATGGCGAATGAAAACAAGAGAGATTACTACGAAGTTCTGGGAATTGATAAAAGCGCAAGCCAGGACGATATAAAAAAGGCGTTCCGCAAGCAGGCAAGGCTTTATCACCCCGACCTGCACCCCGACGACAAGGAAGCGGAGGCAAAATTCAAGGAAGTAAACGAAGCTTACGAGGTGCTTTCGGACGCTGATAAGAAAGCGAAGTACGACCAGTTCGGCTTCGCGGGGGTAGACCCCAATTACGGCGCGGGCGCGGGCGCAGGCGGATTTGGAGGATTTTCGGGATTCTCAGGCGGCTTCGGCGGCGGAGTGGACGATATACTCAACGCATTTTTCGGCGGCGGATCATCTTCGCGCAGGGCAGACCCTAACGCGCCCAGACGCGGCGAGGACATAGAGTCTACCATAACGCTCGACTTCATGGACGCCTGCAAGGGCTGCCAGACCACTGTACAGGTAAGCCGTATGGAGCACTGCAAGGAGTGTGGCGGCACGGGTGCGGCAAAGGGCAGCAGCAGAAAGACCTGCCCCGACTGCAACGGAAGCGGTACAGTAAGAATGACGCAGAACACGCCTTTCGGAAGCTTTGCGCAGACAGCAAGATGTTCGCGCTGCGGCGGCAAGGGTACTATTATAGATAACCCGTGCCCGAGCTGTTCGGGACGCGGCAGAGTGCGCAATACTATTAAAAAGACCATTAACATACCTGCGGGCGTGTACGACGGTATGCAGCTGCGCATACGCAACGAGGGCAGCCAGGGCATAAACGGCGGTCCTGCGGGCGACCTGTATCTATCAGTAAGAGTGCGAAAAGACCCGATATTCGAGCGCCGCGATACTTACGACATATGGACGGAGATACCGCTGACATACGCTCAGGCAACGTTGGGCGCGCGTATAGAGGTGCCGACCATAGACGGCAAGCAGGAATACGACGTGCCGGAGGGCACTCAGACGGGCACTGTGTTCCGCATGAGGGGCAAGGGCGTGCGCAAGGGCAACAGCGGCGAGCGCGGCGACCATTATGTAAAGGTGAACGTAGAGATACCGAAGGGACTGACGAAAGAACAGAAGGAGCTGCTTCGCAAGTTCGACGAATCGCTGGAGAACAGGAACTACAAGAAGCGCGGAACATTTTTCGACAAGCTGAAAGAGAAATTCAAATAATAGCGAACAGCCCTGCGGGAAGCCGTGGGGCTCTTTTTTTTGGACAGAGAAGAACAATATGACCAACGATATTGAAACGTGGCGAAAAGTTTTTATGCACCTCTACAAACCTAAGAAAAAAGTGAAAAAAGAGTTGACAAGAAGGAAAAAGAGTGAT
>ERZ772893.1552-NODE-1552-length-22190-cov-3.731421_pt1 | contig 22190 bp, 16 predicted proteins | sample MGYA00511482_ERZ772893 | MGnify/ENA primary metagenome ERZ772893 (study PRJEB29015, sample SAMEA2737687) | human gut metagenome | biome: human gut; feature: human-associated habitat; material: faeces | place: China | collected 2012 ... | reverse complement strand
AGCCCGGCGGCCATGCCGGAACCGTCGCCCGTGTCGGCGAGCTTTCCGCCCGAGCCCTTGCCCTTGTTGCCCTTACCGTTCTTATCAGTGCTGCCTGCGTTGAAACCCGTGCCGCTGCCGGTGCCGGCGCCGCCTGCACTGTCCGAGGCCGCTACGGTAAAGCTTGCTGCTCCATCGCTGGCGAGCGTGTAGTTCTGTGCCGCGTCGCCCAAAAGGCCTTTCGCGCGCACCCAGTACGTCCCTGCGGCAAATGTTTCGCCCTCGGCCATTGCTGTGCCCGGAGCGCCGTTCGCGTCGCGCACAAACTCGAGCTGGGCCGTGCAGGCATCGGTTTCGAGCTTGCCCTCGAGTGATGCCGCAATCTTGGCGCGCACGTCTTCGCCGGCCTTAAGGCCTTCGAGCCCCTCAAAATGGGGCGTCAACGCGCGCGGATCGATATCGATGGGCACATGACCCCGCAGCTCCGTAACGGTCTCGTTGCCCAAGGCGTCGACATCCACATATTCGATGGCAAACGCATGGCCCGAAGCCGCCACGTTGAGTACGTTGCTGCTGTCGACGAGACGGAAATGGCCCTCGCCAACGGTCTTGCCATCCTGGAGCGAGGCATCGCTCAGCGAGTCGCCGTACGTCATGCGCATGCGGGTCGGGAGGCAGCACGAAGCCGACTGCGTGTGCTTCGTATCGTAATTGTAATTGCGCTGGTAGATGCTCCGGGCCAACGCCGCATCAACAAAGTCGGATGCGATGATGCCAATGTGCTTGAGGTAATCTGACTTTGTATCCTCGGTGCCGCTGGGATTGATGTACGGGCTCTTGTACAGATGCTCGTTGACTACTCGCGCTGCGGTAAATGGGTTGCTTCCTTGCTTGTGATTCGTGCAGCTGGTGTAGTTGATAGACCAGCAGCGCTCCAGGACTTGCTCCTTGGCCCCATTATCGTCCTCGACATCTACCTCGTTGCGGGTGAGCTTAGCCGTCTCCTGCAGGGCCATATCGACCCAGCTGATCTTGTCGGTTCCGGTGCATTCGTAATGGTCCTGGGCATATACCTTGGTGCAATAGGCTTTTTTGTCGCCTGTTTCCCCTGCGGCTTCAAAGCCTTGCGCGTTTTGGACGAGACACATAGAGGAGCTGCTGGGGTGTGCTGCGATTTTGTTGTCCCATTCGGTTAGGTCGAGGCCCCACGTGTGGCCGCTTACGCTGTCGCCGGCGAGTCCAAATCGGCGCAGCAGGACGATCTTTCCGCGCACCTCGTTCAGTGTGGGAACGCGGCTCGACGTATAGAACAGTTTGGGGTTGTCGTCCAAAACCTTGGCGAAAGCCGTCGTAAGGCTCTCGTCAGTAGCCTCGTTGTTGCCTCGGGATACAAGCATGATGAGCGCTTCTGACGGATTTTCGTTCAAAAACTTTTTGAAGTAGCCAACGACATCGGAGAGATGCATGAAGTACCCGTCTTTTTTGAGCAGGTAGCAACTTCCATGGTCGATGCCGGGGTCGTTGCCTTTTCCGAGTCGGATATCAAAATAGCGAATGCCTTCGAGCAACTGCGTGGGGATGTAGTCCTGCTGGCACTTTGCTTGCGAGGATTGGGGTTCGGTGTCGTTGTCCACGCTGCAAGTTCCCGAATCGTGCGTGCCCGGGATGCTCAGCTCGTCGAGGTACTTGTTGCCTTCGACGTGGCTCATCCAACATGGTCCGTCGACGTAGCTGCTATGCGTGGTCCAGTCGATGCTGCTAACTGTGGCATTGGTCTTGTCCATGCTGTAGCCGACAAGCTCGAGCTCCCACGGAATGGAATATTTCTTTTGGCAAATCTTGTTGTTGTCTTGGTCTTTGCCTTTCGATTCTATGGCCAGGTAGTTAATACCGTTTTTCGTGTATATGCGGTCTCGAATAATATAAGTTCCGTCGAACTGGCGGTCGAACGTATAGGCGCGGCTGTCCTTATGGTCGTACTCGCCACTCCATACGTGGATGACCTTTCCATCTTTGTCCGAGTCGCCATCGACCGACCAAATGCTGTAGCCCGTCTTCTTGTGCTCTTCGAAATTGAGCAGGGTGCGGATGGCATACCAGTTTGTGCCGTCCGCATCGGTCCCTACGTGCTCAAGGATGAGCTTGCTGGACGTGCCGTCATTAAACAGGTGGCAGACGTTGCCGATGACGTTGCCGTCTTCGTTGACGCTCGCGGTGCGAAAATAGCCCGCGGGGCGAAGGCGAATGACGAAATTGTTGAGGTTGGCCGCTGGCTCGGCCGTGCCGTCCGCAAAGGCTGTCCGCGGGCTAATGCCCAGCGTGACGGTTTCGGGCAGGCTTGTCAGCGGCGACAATGCTGCAAGTCCAAGGCCCAGCGTAAATGCTCGGCGGCTGATGGCATGGTGTTCGGTCATAACTCCTCCATTCGCAGCGTGCGGTTATGCGATAGTTTTGGTCACTATACTGCCCAGATGTTTAAAGATGCTGGTTTAATTGTCTGCGCGGCGCAATAAATCGGTGGGCGGGCGTGTTGAGGTGTTTGTCGTTTTCGTACTGTTGCCACATTTGGGGCGGTTCCGGCGTCCGGCACCCTCGCGTTCGCCGGCTATCGGCATAAGAAAGGGAGGGCCGGCGAGCCGATCCTCCCTTGGTGCGAAGCGCTGGGGTATCGTCGCTTGTTTGCACTGTGCCCGTGTTTCCCGCTGCGCTCGCCAGTCGTTTAGCGCTTGATCTCGATATCGTCGAGCTTGACGTCCATGGCTTCGGTCTTGGCTTCGGCGATGTCGTCGGCAAACTCCAGAGACTTCATCATGGTCTCGACGGCGTCCTTGTGTTCCTCGACGTTGTCGATGCGCACGTACACGCTGCCGCCGTCAACGTCGGTGAAGTACTCGGTCGTCACGCCGCCCGAGTGCGTAAAGTAGGCGCTGCGCCAGGTCTTGCCGTTGTACTTAACGGGATCGCTCTCGGTCCATCCAGAGCTGGCCTTCCACTTTGCCTCGTAGTCGAACAGCTCATCGGCGTTCTTGTCAGGATCGAAGACGGGGATGAAGCGGTCGCTGGCGTGCTCGCTCTCGGTGAACTTAAACTGGGCCCTGTCGGCAGTGTCGCCTGCGACGTCGGTGATCTCGACGCCCTCGGGGACCTCGACCTTAAACCAAATGAAGTCGGTCCTCATATCCACGGCTGGTTTTTCTGCTCCGCCGCCACCGCCGCTTCCGGTAGCGCCGCCGCTGCCACCGCAGCCCACCAGGGCAACTGCGGCAAAGAGACTCATGCAGAGGGTGAGAATCGCAAAGGCCTTCTTTTTCATGGTCGTGTCCTCCTCGATCTGTAACCGCCTATGGATTACCTGTCTTTACTGTACGCGTGGACAGCTCGCTAGGGTGGGCCATGTGTCCCATTCTGAGGGCCGGAATTGCGCCGTTAAGTGGCAATATGCGGGGTCCAAAAGAGGGGAGGACCGATGCTGTCGGGGTGAGGTGCCCGTTGTTTTAAAGGGGCGCGTGTACGCGGGCGTTGCCCCAACAGGTTCCTTGTTTATAGATATGCCCCAGTTTGTGACGTCCGAAAGTCCCGAAAGGCGGGCCATGTTTCCCATGTTTGCGGTGCTGACGCCTATCGTTCGTCATAGAAATCCGCGATGGCCAGGTGCGCTGACGCTTATGTACTTATGGGCTAGACTTAGCACCATTATGTGATCGATGCGGTCGGTCGGCGGTTTCCACCCGACCGATGTTTATGACTTGAAGGTGCATGCGTATGAGCCAAGAGATGATGGACAAGACCTGCCGCGGGTTTGCCGAGGCGCTTGCCGCGCGCGAGCCGGTTCCCGGCGGTGGCAGCGCGAGCGCCTTTGTGGGCGCGCTGGGCGCCTCGCTGTGCGGAATGGTTGCCCGCTACGGTGCGACCAATCCTGCGCTTGCTGATCGTGCGGATGACCTGACGCGCGCGTTTGCCCAGGCTGATGAGCTGGCCCAGGAGCTTGTCGAGTTGGTTGCCGAGGACGTTCGTGCCTACGGGCAGGTGTCCGCGGCATACGGTATTCCGCGTGACGATTCGGCTCGAGCGACCGCGATTCAGGATGCGCTGCATGTGGCCGCTATGCCGCCGTATCGCATTATGGATGCCTGCGGGCGCGCACTGGCGCTGCTCGAGGACATGGCCGACAAGGGTTCGCGTCAGCTGCTGTCCGATGTGGCGTGCGGCGCTGTGTTCTGCCGTGCCGCCATGCAGGGCGCGAGCTTGACGCTCTTTGCGAACACCACGTCTATGAAGGACCGCGCTCGTGCTGAGGAGCTCGAGGCGGCATGTGATGAGTTGCTCGACATATGGTTGCCGCGCGCCGATGCGCTGGCGCGCCGCGCCTCCGACGCTGCAAGGAAGAGAGGATAGCCATGGCCGAACTGTTGAAGGGTGCTCCCGTCGCCCGCGCATTGACTGAGGAACTTGCTGCTCGCTGCGCGGCCCTGCGCGAGCGGGGCGTTGTTCCGACGTTGGCTATCGTGCGTGTAGGTGAACGCGAGGACGACCTATCCTACGAGCGCGGTGCCCTCAAGCGCTGCGAAAAAGTGGGGATTGAGGCTCGTCGCGTTTTGCTTCCCGCCGATGTTTCGCAGGACGAGCTGTTGACGGCCATCGAGGACATCAATACCGATTCGGCTGTCCATGGCTGTCTGATGTTCCGCCCGCTGCCCGCCGGCCTTGACGAGAACACCGTCGCCACAGCGCTCGATCCCGCCAAGGACGTTGACTCCATGACGCCCGCTTCGCTGCTCACCACGCTTTCGGGGCGCGGCGAGGGTTTTGCTCCTTGCACGGCTGAGGCCGTGTTGGCGCTACTGGATCATTACGGCGTTGAGCTGGATGGGGCCAAGGTCGCGGTCGTTGGTCGGTCGCTGGTGATCGGGCGTCCTGTTGCCGCCATGCTTACGGCGCGCAATGCGACCGTGACGACGTGTCATACGCATACGCGCGACCTTGCTGCCGAGTGCCGTGCGGCTGATATTGTGGTTGCGGCTGTTGGACGCGCGCGCACGATTGGCGCGGATGCGGTTCGCGAGGGCCAGACGATTATCGATGTGGGCATTAACTGGGATGAGGCCGCCGACAAGCTGGTCGGCGACGTCGATTTTGATGCTGCGGAGCCGATCGTTGGCGCAATTACTCCCGTGCCGGGTGGCGTGGGCGCTGTAACGACGGCGATTCTCGCTAAACACGTGATTGAGGCGTCGGAGCGCGCATCGAAATAGGCGTTTTGGGCTGTTTGAGGGGTTAGCGATATACCGCGTGGTCAAAAAACGTCAAATATGAGTACTGTTGCCAAGATAGTCACATATGTTTTTATGTCTTTTGGGCTCCCTAGCGATATTCATTCTCGCTAGGGAGCCCATTTATTGAACCTATGGGGAATAACGTTGTCTTGCTTTTGGACAAATGGGGATTTTCGGCACCTATTACAAGGAAATTTGCTGCTACTAAATTGGTGACAGTACTCATATTTGGCATTTTTTGACCACAGGGGTTGCCAGCGCCGTGGTTTCGCCCTTTTTGCGCCGAAGCGATACACTGTTGCCGTTTGATTTCTTCGCTCAAGGAGGATGCGCATGCCGTGCACAACGATTTTGGTTGGTAAGAACGCGAGCTACGACGGGTCGACACTGGTCGCGCGTAACGAGGACTCGTCCAACGGGGTGTTTGAGCCCAAGCGCATGCGCGTAGTGCATCCTGACGAGCAGCCGCGCGTCTACACGAGCGTCCTGAGCCACCTGACCATCGAGCTGCCCGATAACCCCATGCGTTACACGAGTGTCCCCGACGTCATCCCCGGTCATGGCATTTGGGCCGAGGCCGGATTCAACGAGCTCAATGTGGGCATGTCCGCAACCGAGACGCTCACCACCAACGAGCGCGTCCGCGGCGCCGACCCGCTCGTGGACTACGTGCCCGCCAAGGGCAACGAGGGTGAGGACGGCTATGTGTCGGCGCAGCCTGGTGGTCTGGGCGAGGAGGACATGGTGACCCTGGTCCTGCCGTACGCTAAGTCCGCCCGCGACGGCGTTCGTATCCTGGGCGACCTGCTCGAGCGCTACGGCACCTACGAGAACAACGGCATCGCCTTTAGTGATGTGGACGAGATCTGGTGGCTCGAGACCATCGGTGGTCACCACTGGATTGCCAAGCGCGTGCCTGACGACGCCTATGTGACCATGCCCAACCAGCTGGGTATCGACAGCTTTGACCTGGATGACGCCGAGGGCGCCCAGGTCGACCACATGTGCTCCGCCGACTTGCGCGCCTGGATGGCCGAGTGGCATCTGGACCTGACGCTGGGCGTCGAGGGCGACGGCCCGGCTGCGGTCTTTAACCCGCGCGAGGCCTTTGGCTCGCACAGCGACAGCGACCACGTCTACAACACGCCGCGCGCGTGGTACATGCAGCGCTGTCTCAACCCCAGCGACGTGTGGGATGGCCCCGACGCCGACTACACGCCCGAGAGCGACGATATCCCCTGGAGCCGCGTGCCCGAGCGCAAGGTGACCATCGAGGACATCAAGTACGTACTCTCGAGCCACTACCAGGGCACGGAGTACGATTGCTACGGTAGCAAGGGCACGCCCGCTACGCGTGGCGCATATCGCCCCATCGGCATCAACCGCAACAGCCAGCTCGCCGTGTTGCAGCTGCGTCCCTATGCGCAGCCGGCCTATCGCGCCGTGCAGTGGATGGCGTTTGGCTCCAACTCGTTTAACGCGCTGGTTCCGCTGTACGCCAACGTCGAGACCATGCCCGAGTACTATGCCGACACGCAGGCTCGCGTGACGTCCGAAAACTTCTACTGGGCCAACCGCCTGATCGGCGCGCTGGCTGACGTCCGCTTCCATGAGTGCGGTCGCGCGGTCGAGGATTATCAGGAGAAGGTCGGCGGCATGGGCCACAAGCAGATTCACGACGTTGACGCTGTCGTAGCCGCGCTGCCCGAAGCCGAGGTGCCCGCCGAGCTCGCCCGCGCCAACGAGGCCTTTGCCGAGCTCGTGCGCGTGGAGACCGATGCCCTGTTGGGCAAGGTGCTCTACACCACGAGCTGTGCCATGAAGAACTCCTTCGCGATGAACGACAACGTGAGGTAGGGATTTCCCGTCAATCGAATAGCGCTAAAACGCTTTGTCGCTTTCGCTCAATCTTGGGTACAAGAACGCCAATGCAGTTGTTTGTGATTGGAGACAACCATGGTTATGAAACTCGATCAGCTTGTTAACGGCGCCATTAACGTGGGCTTTGGCGCTGCCGCCGTTGCTGTCGAAGGCGGCAAGAAGGTCCTCGACGACCTTAACACTAAAGGCGAGCAGGTCCGCAAGGACACCGCCACCCCCGATATCGCCCGCAGTGTGTCCGACATGTTCGAGCAGGCCGGCGGTACCATCTCCGATCTGACCGAGCGCTTGGGCATGCAGGGCGAGACCGCGGCCCAGCGCGTGCTCGACGAGCTCATCCTTGCCCGCGTCCGCGTTATGACCGCCCCCGAGCGCACGGCCTTCCTGGCCCATGTGCGCGACATCGTCGATTCGGTCGAGGACAACGTGACCTCGGTGCCCGTCGAGTCCGTTGAGCCCGACGATGCGAAGGATACCGAAGAGGCCGAGTAGCAGCGCAGATGGCAGATTCCACCACCGATTACAACAATCTAGATCCCTTGGGTGACGAGGCGGCGGTTGTCGATGAGGTCGACGCCGCCGTCTCGGGCGCTCGCAAGAAGCCGCGCGCCGTCGATATGGTGCCCGAGGAGCCCGACGCGATGGCGCCGGACGAGGAATACCAGCTCACGCCGGCGGGTCGTCGCGAACGCATTGGGCAGATTGTACGCCTGGTCAAAAAGTACCGCGTGTGGGATAACCTCACGCCGGTTCGTTTGCGCCGCCTGCTCGAGGAACTCGGCCCCATGTTCGTCAAGATGGGGCAGATTTTGGCCAACCGGTCCGAGATTCTGCCGCAGCGCTTTTGCGACGAGCTGCGTCGTCTGCGCTCCGACGTGGAGCCGGTGTCGTACGAGGTCGTACTCAGCTGTCTGGAAGAAGAATACGGCCTGCGCCTGGGGGAGATGTTCGATGCGATCGACCCCAATCCGCTTGGTAGCGCATCGCTCGCGCAGGTGCACCGCGCTCGTCTGGTGACGGGCGAGGACGTGGCCGTCAAGGTGCAGCGCCCCGGTGCGCAGCAGGTTATGGCACAGGACATCGATATCATCCGCTCGGTGGTGCGTATCGTTTCCAAGTTCGTCAACACCGATCAATTTGTTGACCTGCACGGCGTAGTCGAGGAGTTGTGGACCTCGTTTCGCGAGGAGACCAACTTTTTGGCCGAGGCCAAAAACCTCAACGACTTCTACGAGTTCCATAAGAGCGTTCATGGCGTGACGTGTCCTAAATCCTATCTGGACCTGTGCACCGAGCACGTGGTGGTTATGGACTACGTCGACGGCATTTCGATCGCCGATCCTGAACGCTTGGTGGCCGAGGGCTATGACTTGGAAAAGATCGGTGCCGCAATCGTCGAGGATTACTCGACGCAGGTGCTCGATGACGGCTTTTTCCATGCCGACCCGCATGCGGGAAACATTATTCTCAAGGACGGCATCGTTTACTTTATCGACTTGGGCATGGTCGGACGCATGTCGAGTCACGATCGCGGTATCGTCAAGGACATGATTTTCGCCGTGGCCGAGGGTGACGTGCCCAAGCTCAAGGATTCGCTCATGCGCTTCGCCGTGACGCGTGGCGATTCGGCTGAGCTCGATCATTCGGCCTTTTTGTCCGATTTGGACTTTATCGTGGCTGACTTTGCGGGCCTTGACCTGAAGGATCTGGATATCGGCGAGTTTTTGACCTCGCTGTTAAACCTGGCGCGCAAAAACGACGTTGAGCTGCCGAGCGTGGTAACGATGTTCGCCCGCGGCATGGTGACGCTCGAGGGCCTGTTGACCGAGTACATGCCCAACGTCAACATGATCCAGATCATTCAGACGCATATCAAAAACGAAAAAAGCACTTATGCGCGCGTGCGCGACATGGGACGCGATCTTGCCGCGAGCAGCTATCGCGCGGCAAAAGGCTCGCTCGAGGCGGCCGAGTATCTTGGCCTGGCTTCGCGCATGCTCACGCGCGGCCAGCTTAAGGTGAACACGCAGATCATGAGCAGCGATAAGGCGCTGCGACAGCTGGGCGGAATTATCGACCGTATGTCGATGGCAATTGTGATTGCTGGCCTGTTTATCGGTTCGTCGGTGGTGTACTACGCGCGCATCGAGCCGGTTGTGTTTGGTATCCCAGTCATTGGCTTTATGGGCTACGTGAGCGCGCTGGTGCTGGCGCTTATGCTGGGCCGCAATATCTGGCTCAACAGTCACGGCGGCAAGCACTAGAGGCCGCGACCGTCACCGCATTTTCCTATCGCAAACAATAGCTTTTACCTTGGGCTTCGCCTGCGTGCGAGGCTCTTTTGCGTGATACCATTTTGACGGTAATAATCGATGGCCTAGATGGTGGTGCGGAGACGCATGAATGCGCGGTTTACCTGCGCGTTTGGGAGAATTGGGGTGCAAGTCCCCGGCTGTACCAGTAACCGTAATTCCTCTTGGCTCGGGATGTTCGCGTCGCAGATCGGACGACGTGCCCGAGTCGTTAAGGTTAAGTCGGATCGCCTCCCATCTTGCATGCGGCTGCGGCGTATGCCGCCGGTGTGCATAGGGCTCTGGAGGGAAGGGGGACCCCGATGGGGGAACTCGAGCGCAACATGCGCGATGACGTGGGGCAGCCTCAAGGCAACGCTCCAAGTACAGACAATGGGAGACAAATGGATATGTTTGTGGACGAGCGTCAGCGCGTCTCGCATCGCCGTGGCGCAATTGCGCGCGGCGTAGCCAAGCGCGGCCTGGTGGCATTCCTGGCCTTCGCGATGGCCTTTGGCACCACGCCGGCTCAGCTGTGGGCCGAGGGCGCCGAGGGCATTGCCGAGGCTGTGGCTCAGGCTACGACGCCGGACGAGGGTGCAGCGCCTGCGGATGGTGCTGCCGACGGTGTCGTTTCTGAAACCGGCTCTAACGCGAGCGATGCGTCGGTTAACGATGGCGCTTCGGCGAATGCCGCAGATAGCAACGGCGTAGCGTCGGACGATTCTGCCGCAGTCGAGGCTCCTACTGCTTCGCCGGATTCATCCGAACAGAACGTCAAAAGTGTTGTAGCCGCTTCCGATGAGGCTGAATCTCAGCCTACCGAAGCCGCAAGCCAAGAGGTCGCGGCCACGTGCTCCGTCGTCGGCATCGACGCCAAGCGGCCTGACGGATGCCAACCTGCTGGCACTGGGCCGGGAATAATACACCAACCCACCGACGGGCCGCCTCGCAATGCCGAGACGGTCCCCTTGATTTTTGCGCGGAATAGACAAATTTTTCGCGGAAGGTGGAAAAGACGTGGGGGATATTGTATAATAAAAAACAGAAATCCGATGCGTAGAATGTCCGGTTTATTGGACGTTCCATGCGCTATAATGATAGCAATCAAGCAATACAGAAGGAGGCGCGAGGATGGTCCCTGATTCTTACCTGGCACATATCTCGCCGGACGGGCGGGAGCAAACCGTAGAGGCACATTTACAGGGGACGGCACAGCTTTGCGGCGGCTTTGCCGCGGCATTCGGTGAAAGAGGCAGGGGAGAGCTCCTTGGGCTTGCCCACGATATTGGCAAATCCTCCGAGGCCTTTCAGAAGCGGCTGAACGGTGGCCTAAAAGTGGACCACGCTACAGCAGGGGCGGTGGAATGCGCCAAAATTCGGGAAAATGCCATGGCTTTGTGCGTTGTTGGGCACCATGGCGGAATGCCGGACTTCGGCAATCCAAGGACAGATTCTCCCGGAACGCCCACCGGAGCCGGAAGAATCAAAAAGGGATTGCTTCCCGGTGGAATACCGGCCTTCCACTGGCAGGGACCGCTGCCAAATCCCGGAAAGGCTCCAAATTTGGATTCCTATGCCGCAGCTATGTGGACAAGAATGCTCTATTCCTGCCTGGTGGATGCGGATTATCTGGATACGGAACGCTTTATGGATGCGACATCTTCCAAACGGGACGGTTACAATCCTTTGCCTGTGCTCCTGGAGCGACTGAATGCCTATATTCGTCCATGGTTTCCCGGAAACACGGAATTGAACAGAAATCGATGCGCCATTCTCTCCGAATGCCTGGAAAAGGCGGCGTCACCGAGAGGGATCTACTCTCTGACCGTCCCTACCGGCGGCGGAAAGACGGTGTCTTCGCTGGCCTTCGCTTTGCAGCACGCGGTAAACCAGGGGCTGGGCCGCGTGATCTATGTAATTCCCTATACCTCCATCATTGAGCAGAATGCCGCGGTGTTTCGCGACATCCTGGGGGAAAACAATGTGGTGGAGCACCACAGCGGCGTTTCTCTTGATGAGGAGGGGGAAACTAACGAAAAGAATCAATTTCAGCGTTTGGCGGCAGAAAACTGGGATGCGCCCGTGATCGTAACCACGGCGGTGCAGTTTTTCGAATCCCTCCATTCCAACCGCCCGTCTCAGTGCCGGAAGCTGCACAACATTGCAAACAGTGTTGTGATCTTTGATGAAGCGCAGATGATCCCTACCTGCCATCTGCTGCCTTGCGTCGGAGCCATAGCAAGTCTGGTATCCCGGTTCCGGTCTACGGTTCTCCTATGCACGGCAACGCAGCCGGTGCTAGGAGACCTGTTCCGACGGTTCTGCCCGGAGCAGAAAATCACCGAACTCTGTACCAATGTGTCCGAACGCTTCCGGGATTTTCGCCGGGTGACTTACCGGGATGGCGGAACGCTCTCCGATGAAGCACTGGCCGAGAATTTGCGGGAACAGAACCAGGCGCTCTGCATCGTCAATACCCGGAAAGCAGCCCAGGCCCTATATGCGCTGCTGCCCGAAGAGGGTCGCTATCACCTGTCTACCCTGATGTACCCTGCACACCGTAAGCAGGTTTTGTGTACCGTTCGGGAGCGACTGAGGCAGGGGCTGCCCTGCCGGGTGGTATCTACGTCCCTGATCGAGGCCGGTGTGGATGTGGATTTCCCAATGGTCTGGCGGGAAACGGCGGGATTGGATTCCGTCGCCCAGGCGGCCGGGCGGTGCAACCGGGAAGGGAAGCGTGATCCGGAGTCCAGCATTGTCACCTATTTCCAAAGCGAGCATGCCGTACCGGTTTTGCAGGGAATCCCGATTCAGGCAGCCCGGGAGGCGCTCAGGAAGGATGGAGACCCCGCAAAGCCGGAGACAATGCAGCATTATTTCACTGCCCTGCGATCTCTGATCGGGGAAAATATGGACAAGTCTGCCGTGATAAAAACCACAACGGAGAACATCCTGCCGATGGAGACTGTGGCCAAAAACTTCCACCTGATCGACCAGGAGACCTTTACCGTGTATATTCCGCTGGGAGAGGGAGAGGCTGTTTGCCGCCCGCTTTTGAGCGGACAGCCAAGCCGGGAGGATTACCGCAGGGCCGGGCAGTACAGTGTGGGAATTTATGACCGAGATTTCCAAAGCCTTTACAGCGCGGGGGATATCCGGCTGCTTTCGGAAAACAGTGCAGTTCTGGTAAATCTAAAACTGTACGATTCGGAAGTGGGCCTTTCCACAAAAGCGGAAGCGGGAAAAGCGGAATTTATTTGAAGAACTGGAAGGGGGCAGAGCGTCATCTGCTCTGCCCCCTTCCGGCTTACTTAACTGTCCTATTTACTATTTCAATCCACGATGTTACTCGACAGTCATAGTATGCCACAGAGATTCTGCTTTGTCAAACGGAAAATAATTTTAACTTTCCTATTTACTGAACTTGACAATGCGGATGTAAAGTGCTATTATGAGAATGAACCTGAGAACAAAAAAGAAAGGAGAATACCAATGTCAATTTCTGTTGAGGTCTGGGGAGAGTATGCACTCTTTTCCAGGCCGGAGCTAAAGACGGAACGGGTCAGCTATGACGTGATGACCCCATCGGCTGCCCGGGGCTTGCTGGACGCGGTCCTGTGGCATCCGGGCATGAAATGGATTGTGGACAGCATCCATGTCTGTGCCCCCATCCGCTTTACCAACATCCGGCGCAACGAGGTGAAAGACACCGTCAGCGCCCGAAAAGCACAATCCGTCATGGAAAAGGGAGGAGAATTGTACCTGGCCACACCGGAGAGCATCCAGCAGCGGGCGGCCATGGTGCTGCGGGATGTGCACTATGTGATCGATGCCCATTTTGAAATGACCCAGCGGGCCTCGCCCACGGACAATCCCGGAAAATTCCAGGAGATGATGCGCCGCAGGGTGGAAAAGGGACAATTTTACCATCAGCCATGTTTCGGCGTAAGAGAGTTTCCTGCCCATTTCAAGCCCTGTACCCAGCTGCCGCCCTGTCCGGAAGAGCTGAAAGGAGAAAAAGACCTGGGCTGGATGCTGCTGGATATGGACTATTCCGATCCGGAAAACATCACCCCCCATTTCTTCCGCGCCACTCTGCGGGATGGCGTCCTGGAGGTGCCGCCTATGTATGCTGAGGAGGTGCGGACATGATCCTGCAAGCATTGACCCGGCTGTTTGAAGACCTGGTTCAGCAGGGCAAGATTGCCCGCCCCGGATGGGGACCGGCAAAAATCAGCTATGCACTGTGCCTGGACGAAAACGGAATGCTGGAATCTGTGGTCCCCCAGCTGACAGAGGTTCAAGTCGGGAAAAAGACCCAACTGCGCCCGACACCCATGGAGCTGCCGGCTGCGGTTACACGTTCCTCCGGCATCCTGCCGAACTTCCTGTGGGACAATTCCAGCTATCTTTTGGGTGTGCGAAAAAAAGAAAAATCGGAAAAACCGGAACGAGCGGAACGGATTATAGCCTGCTTTCAAGCCAGCAGAGAACGGCACCACCAGTTACTGGATGACATTCGAACGCCTGCTGCGAAGGCAATACTTGCTTTTTTCGACACATGGAACCCAAAAGAGGCCCAAAACCACCCCGCCTTAGCGAACTGCTGGCAGGATATCATAAGCGGCGGCAACCTGGTTTTTCGGGTGAACGGCAGCTTTGCCCAGGAAGACCCGGAAATTCGGGATGCCTGGAATGCCAGCTATGGTGAAAGCCAGGGGCAGCGGCAGCAGTGCCTGGTCACCGGAAAAATGGATGTGCCGGAGGCGGTCCATCCGAGTATCAAGGGCGTTGCAGGGGCCCAGTCCAGCGGTGCGGCCGTTGTCTCCTTCAATGCGCCTGCCTTCTGCTCCTATGGCAAGGAGCAGAGCCTCAATGCCCCGGTGGGGAAATATGCTGCCTTTGCATATACGTCCGCTTTGAATTACCTGCTTGCGGACAGGGAAAATGTCCACCGCATCGGCGATACCACCGTTGTCTGCTGGGCAGAGGGGGCAGAGCCGCAGTATGATTTCTTTGCCGGAATGTCCCTGTTCGGAGACAAACCGCCGGAAGGCTTGACGGACAACGATTTGAGAAGTGCTCTGCGCAATCTGGCCCAGGGGCTGCCCTGTGAGGAACTGAGCCTGGATCCCAATCGCCCGTTCTATATTTTGGGCCTTGCCCCCAATGCAGCGCGGCTCTCTGTCCGCTTTTTCTACCGGGATTCTTTTGGTACATTGATGAAAAACGTGAATGATCACTATCGGCGTATGGAGATCGTGGGAAGCCGGTATACCATCGTGCCCCTGTGGGCCCTGCTGCGGGAGACTGTGAATCTGAATACGACGGATAAGTCTCCGTCCCCAATTCTGGCCGGTGCCACAGCCCGGGCGATTTTTCAGGGGTCGCCCTATCCGGCAGCCCTGATGGAGGCCGTTATGCTCCGCATTCGGGCGGAACGGGAGATCACCCCCGGACGGGCGGCGATCCTAAAGGCCTATTATCTGAAAAAATTGGAAAATTCCGATCCTGAGAATATGAAGGAGGTCTTAACCGTGAGTCTCAACGAAAACAGCACCAATATTCCCTACACCCTGGGCCGCCTGTTTGCGGTGTATGAAGAGGTGCAGGAACGGGCAAATCCCGGAATCAATGCCACCATCAAGGATAAGTATTTCAATTCAGCCTCTGCAACGCCTGCCACGATTTTCCCCATTCTGGATAATTTGTGCCAGAAGCACTTGAGAAAGTTGGATGCGGGTGCGCGGATTGCACTGGATCGCAAGATTGCCGCACTGAAAGATGTGCTGGGCGAGGCCTATCCAACCCGGTTGGGGCTGCCGGAGCAGGGCTCCTTCAATTTGGGCTATTATCATCAGAAACAGTTCCGCTATACAAAAAAGGAGGACAAATAAATGAGTACCATTTCCAACCGCTATGAATTCGTGATCTTTTTCGATGTGGAAAACGGAAACCCCAACGGCGACCCGGATGCAGGCAATATGCCCCGGATTGACCCGGAAACCGGCTATGGCCTGGTGACGGATGTCTGCCTGAAACGGAAGATCCGAAACTATGTGGAAACCGCGAAAGAAAGGGAGCCGGGATATCGCATTTACGTCAAGGACGGTGTGCCTCTGAACCGCAGCGACGCGGAGGCATGCGCTTATGTGGGTGTGGAGCCGGACAAGCTGAAGGAAGCCAAGAAAAAGGACGCAAACTTAGATGCCAAAATTCGGGACTTCATGTGCCGGAACTTCTATGATATCCGTACTTTCGGCGCAGTGATGACCACCTTTGTCAAGGGTGCACTGAACTGCGGACAGGTTCGGGGCCCTGTGCAGCTGGGCTTTGCCCGCAGCGTAGATCCCATCGTCCCCCAGGAGGTCACAATAACCCGCGTCGCCATTACGACGGAAGCGGATGCGGAGAAAAAAGGCACAGAAATGGGCAGGAAATACATCGTCCCTTACGGACTGTACCGTGCGGAGGGCTATGTGTCTGCCAACCTGGCCCGGAAGACCACCGGTTTTTCAGACGAGGACCTGGAGCTGCTGTGGACAGCCATCCTGAATATGTTTGAGCTGGACCACTCCGCGGCCCGGGGCAAAATGGCCGTTCGGGAGCTGATTGTCTTCAAGCATGACTCCGAGCTGGGCAACGCCCCGGCCTATAAGCTGTTCGACCTGGTAAAGGCGCAGCGAAAGCCTGAAGTCACCGTGGCAAGAAGCTATTCGGATTATCAGGTCACCGTGGATGAAAGCAGCCTGCCCGCAGGCGTCACCTGCACGCACCTGGGATGATCTATCAGGAGGAGGACTTCCTCCAGCTGTCCGGCTTGCAGCATTTTGTATTCTGCCGCAGACAGTGGGCCCTCATCCACATCGAGCACCAGTGGGCAGAGAACTACCGCACCACGGACGGGGCGATCTTTCATGAAAACGCCCACAATACCGCGTTCCTGGAGAGCCGGGGAGATCTGGTGATCACCCGGGGGGTCAGCGTGTTCTCTGCCCGGCTGGGTGTCTCCGGTCAGTGCGATGTGCTGGAATATCGCCGGGGAAGCACCGGCGTCCCGCTTTCCGGAAGGGAGGGGCTGTGGCAGCCCTATCCTGTGGAATACAAGCGGGGCCAGCCCCGGGAGGATACCGGCGATGCGCTCCAGCTCTGCGGACAGGCCATGTGCCTGGAGGATATGCTGTGCTGCGATATCCCGGAAGGGGCGCTTTATTATGGGGAGACCCGGCACAGACAGAAGGTGGCCTTTACGCCGGAATTGCGGGCACAGGTGGAAGATCTGCTGGGACAGATGCACGATCTCTATAAGCGGGGCTACACACCGAAGGTGAAACCCACGAAATCCTGCAATGCCTGCTCCCTGAAGGAGCTGTGTCTGCCAAAGCTGATGAAAAGCCGCTCCGTGTCCGACTATCTGAGAGCCGCAATGGAGGAGATGCCATGAAGCAGCTTTTGAACACGCTGTTTGTCACCTCGGAGGACATTTATCTGTCTCTGGAGGGGGAAAATGTCCTGGCAAACCGGGAAAAGAACGTGGTTGCCCGGTATCCGCTGCACACGCTGCAAACAATCGTCAGCTTTTCCTATTCCGGAGCCTCTCCGGCGCTGATGGGAGCCTGTGCCGAGCGGGGCATCGGGCTGGCCTTCTGTACGCCCCGGGGCCGCTTCCTGGCCCGGACCTGCGGGGAGAGCAGCGGCAATGTACTTCTCCGGCGGGAGCAGTACCGCATTGCTGACGATGTGCAGCGCAGCTGTGAAATTGCCCGATGCATGATCTTTGGAAAGCTCAGCAACAGCGCGGCCAGCATCCAGCGCACCTGCCGGGACCACGGCGGGTGGAGGGGTGCGGCTTGGAAGAGGCTGCTCAGAGCATCCGGGAGCTGCTGCCTCCGGTGCTGAGTGTTACGGACCTGGATGCCCTGCGGGGGTTGGAAGGAGTTGCGGCCGGCGCGTATTTCGGCGTGTTTGACCATATGCTCCTGAGCCGAAAAGAGGACTTTTTCTTTCACGGCCGGAATCGCCGCCCGCCGCTGGACCGTGTGAATGCCATGCTGTCCTTTGCCTATAGCCTATTGGCCCATGATTGCGCCAGCGCACTGGAGAGCGTCGGCCTGGATGCCTATGTGGGCTTCCTCCACCGGGACCGCCCGGGCCGGAACTCCCTGGCGCTGGATCTGATGGAGGAGCTGCGCCCCTGCATGGCGGACCGGTTTGTGCTGACGCTGGTCAACAACCGAATGGTCAAGCCGGAGGACTTTCAGATCCAGGACAGCGGTGCCGTGCTCCTGACCGATGACGGGCGGAGGAAATTCCTGAAAACCTGGCAGGAGCGGAAGCGGGACACCCTGACCCATCCCTATCTGAACGAAAAGCTGAGCTGGGGCATGATCCCCTATGTCCAGGCGCTCCTGCTGGCCAGGTTTATCCGGGGAGACCTGGATGCCTACCCACCCTTTTTATGGAAGTGACGGTATGCTGGTACTGATTACCTATGATGTAAACACCGAGGACGCAGCCGGCAGAAAGCGCCTGCGCCAGATCGCGAAAAAATGCGTGGACTACGGCCAGCGAGTTCAGAATTCCGTCTTTGAATGCCTTCTGGATGCAGCCCAGTGCCGCAGCCTGCAGGCAAAGCTCCTGGCTATCATGGACCCCGAAAAGGACAGCCTGCGATTCTACTACCTTGGCAATCAATACGAAAAGAAAATAGAACACTTTGGCTGTAAAACCGCCTATTCGCCCGAAGACCCCCTGATTCTCTGAACGCGAACGCCAAGCACCCATATTTCCCCCGGGAGGTTCGCACCGATCTAGAAAGGAAATCCCCCCGCCTTTTTCGGCCGATCCCCTGAAGATGGCGCCCAATTTGGAGAATATCACAAAAAATACCCTTTTTGCCGAAGATGCAAAAGAAAAATCTGTGCATCTTTGCTGTCGCTCCCCACACGGGGAGCGTGGATTGAAATTCAGGGCATCGTTGAAGGACGTGCCCAGCAGCTGGAGTCGCTCCCCACACGGGGAGCGTGGATTGAAATTCTTCGACATGATATGCAGCAGCAGGGCCAAGAGTCGCTCCCCACACGGGGAGCGTGGATTGAAATTACTAAGGGGTATGTTTCTCGCGTTGCTGGTCGGTCGCTCCCCACACGGGGAGCGTGGATTGAAATTCTGTGGTATGTCTTGTCCCCTTCGTATCAATCCAGTCGCTCCCCACACGGGGAGCGTGGATTGAAATGCTCTCCCCTGCCCCTGATGACGGCGGCAGCGGAAGGTCGCTCCCCACACGGGGAGCGTGGATTGAAATAACCAGTCCACAACGCCGCTTACAGCCGGTAGCAGTCGCTCCCCACACGGGGAGCGTGGATTGAAATTAAGCGTGGAATCAAGTCGGAGCGGGAAGTCCGGGTCGCTCCCCACACGGGGAGCGTGGATTGAAATATCAGGGAGAACGCAAATTGACGGCAGCCGGGAAAGAGTCGCTCCCCACACGGGGAGCGTGGATTGAAATGCCCTGGGGGCCCTGCTCTCCGGGATCACCCTTGGTCGCTCCCCACACGGGGAGCGTGGATTGAAATGTGGATGCCTGGTTTTCCGGAGAGTTCAATGCGTGTCGCTCCCCACACGGGGAGCGTGGATTGAAATATCGGCGACAACGGCAACGTCCTCAACGCCCCCCGTCGCTCCCCACACGGGGAGCGTGGATTGAAATAGGGTGGCCGCAATGGGCACCCCGTTGTAGTACGCCGTCGCTCCCCACACGGGGAGCGTGGATTGAAATAGCTTTTCCTGCGATGCCTGGCCCAGAGGCCAAAGTCGCTCCCCACACGGGGAGCGTGGATTGAAATATCCGGCGGCGCCAGCTGGGCGGCGGACCGCCTGGGGGTCGCTCCCCACACGGGGAGCGTGGATTGAAATAGCTTGCGGACAGCTTCGGCAGCCGCCCGCAGGGTCGCTCCCCACACGGGGAGCGTGGATTGAAATGCTGACTCCTTCCTCGACCGGTCCGTCCCGTCCGGTCGCTCCCCACACGGGGAGCGTGGATTGAAATTTGTCCTCCGGGCGGGACAGCTGGCTTAGGGCCAGTCGCTCCCCACACGGGGAGCGTGGATTGAAATCCATATATATGGATTGCGGGCGCAAAGGACGGAGTCGCTCCCCACACGGGGAGCGTGGATTGAAATTTTTTCGACCAGCAATTCCGTTTTGTGTTCTAGCTCGTCGCTCCCCACACGGGGAGCGTGGATTGAAATTTGTCCTCCGGGCGGGACAGCTGGCTTAGGGCCAGTCGCTCCCCACACGGGGAGCGTGGATTGAAATTTGGTGGTTTTCAGGGTCAGGCCGCCGGAACTCAGTCGCTCCCCACACGGGGAGCGTGGATTGAAATCTGAACTACATCAGCAACAGCAGCAGCAGCATCGTCGCTCCCCACACGGGGAGCGTGGATTGAAATTGGTGCTGATGGTGTTGGTTATGTTTCCGGCCCGTCGCTCCCCACACGGGGAGCGTGGATTGAAATTTAAGGCTTTCAACGGCTCTTACCAGAGCCGGAAGTCGCTCCCCACACGGGGAGCGTGGATTGAAATCTGGTAAGCGGTTTCTTGAGACATACCATACTGAGTCGCTCCCCACACGGGGAGCGTGGATTGAAATGATGAAAGTCTATATTGATGATGAATTCAAGTGCGTCGCTCCCCACACGGGGAGCGTGGATTGAAATACCTCCGTCACGCCACGCGCTCAACCAGCAGATGTCGCTCCCCACACGGGGAGCGTGGATTGAAATATGCTTGACCTCTACCACCTCCACGGCTCCGGTCGTCGCTCCCCACACGGGGAGCGTGGATTGAAATAATTGCCGTCTTTGTAATCAAGGCGGCGCGGTGCAGTCGCTCCCCACACGGGGAGCGTGGATTGAAATATCATATTCTGTGTCGGCTATCTGATCCCCATGGTCGCTCCCCACACGGGGAGTGTGGATTGAAATTCGCCCTTGGCTCCCGGCACACCCTGCGGCCCATGGTCGCTCCCCACACAGGGAGCGTGGATTGAAATCCGGATTATATCGTGACTCTGTTTGAGCAGTACGGTCGCTCCCCACACGGGGGAGCGTGGATTGAAAACAGTTGGCGTTTCAGGCGGAGTTATTCCAATTGCGCCGAGCCGGTTGCGTTTTGCGGGTGCTTCGCGCAAAACAGCCCGCTGCGAAACCGCAGCGGGCTGAAAAATAGTATTTATGCGTTGAAAACGTACCGATCCATCCGGTGGAAGGCCTCCTGGACGCGGGAGAGGGGGAGGGCCAGGTTCATGCGGATGTGGCAGCTTCCGTGGAACATCCGGCCGTCCTGGATGGCGACGCCCACGTCCCAGCAGGCCTGCTCCACGTCGTCAATGGTCTTGCCGTGGGCGGCGCACCAGTCGGTGCAGTCCACGAAGAGCATATAGGTGCCCTGGGGCTTGCTGACGCTGATGCCGGGGAAGTGCTTTTCAATATAGTCCACGGCAAAGTCAATGTTCCCTGTCAGCGTCTGGCGCAGCTCGTCCGTCCAGACATAGCCCTCGGGCCGGTAAGCGCCGATGAGGGCGTGCATGGACAGCACGTTCATGGAATTGTAGTGGCACAGGGAGGATTCCTTCTCCAGCCGGTCTCGCCACCAGCTGTTGTAGCAGATGTGATAGCTGCCGATGAGGCCCGCCAGATTGAAGGTCTTGCTGGGGGCATAGAAAGCACAGACCCGGTTCCGGGCATCGTCACTGACGGACTGGGTGGGGGTGTGGTGATTGGTGCCGAGGATGATGTCAGACCAGATCTCATCGGAGATGACGTATACATCATACTTTCGGAACAGCTCCATGGCCTTTTCCAGCTCCCATTTCTCCCAGACTCTTCCGCAGGGGTTGTGGGGATTGCAGAGAATGGCGGCGTGGATGTGCTCCTCCTTCAGGCGGCGCTCCATGTCCGCAAAGTCCATGCGCCAGACGTTTGCTTCGTCTTTTACCAGGGGAGAGTGGATGATCTGATAGCCGTTGTTTTCCAGGCAATGGGTAAAGCCAATGTAGGTGGGGCTGTGGAGGAGCACCTTGTCACCCCGGGAGCAGACGCAGTTCAGGGCGCTGATGACGCCGCCGAGAACCCCGTTTTCATAGCCGATGTGCTCTTTGGCAAGGCCCTGAACGCCGTTGCGGGTGCCCTGCCAGCGGATGATGGAATCGTAGTATTCCGGTGTTGGGTCAAAATAGCCGAAGGCCGGGTGCTGTGCCCGGGCGATAATCGCCTGCTGAATGGTGGGGCAGGTGGGAAAATTCATGTCCGCGACCCACATGGGAATCACGTCGAAGCCCGCCTTGGGGGCCCCCGGTGCACCGGGGCCGCCGACACCGTCTACGGCAATGGCATCCTTCCCGTGGCGGTCCATGAGAGAGGTAAAGTCGTACTGCATTGGAATCACCTTTCTGTATCTGGAGTAGTTGATGGGTTTATTGTAAGACCTTTCGCCCCCTTTTGCAAGTCCAAAAGGGAATTTTCTCCTTGCATCCGGGGGTGTTTTGAACTATAATAAAAAGCAATAGTTTAAGCCCAAACAGGAGGTCCCGGAGAATGTGCGATTGCTGCTTGCCCCATAATCATGGCGGGGTGTTTGAGCGTGGAAAGGAAAAAATGCCCGGAACGGAGGAATTTTCCACCGTTGCGGACGTGTTCAAAAAGCTGGACGATCCCAGCAGGCTGAAGATCTTCTGGCTGCTGTGCCACTGCGAGGAGTGCGTC
>ERZ772893.1526-NODE-1526-length-22499-cov-3.269471_pt1 | contig 22499 bp, 19 predicted proteins | sample MGYA00511482_ERZ772893 | MGnify/ENA primary metagenome ERZ772893 (study PRJEB29015, sample SAMEA2737687) | human gut metagenome | biome: human gut; feature: human-associated habitat; material: faeces | place: China | collected 2012 ... | reverse complement strand
CGATAGCCGACACGCTCGCACCTGCGGTCCGGCCCCTCTTCGCCGAGGGCGCCGACCTCTCGAAATCCGAAAGCCTGCGTTTCCGCGCCGCCGACAATTTCTCGGGCATCGCCTCGTGGACGCTGCGCATCGACGGCGAATGGGTCCCCTGCGACCGGTTCCCCGTGAAGGGCACGCTCGTCCACTTTTTCGACGCCCCGCCGCAGCGGCGCAGGCACGACGTGCAGCTCTCGGTGAGGGACGGATGCGGCAATACGGCACACTTCAAGGGCACATTTTACCGGTAACGCGCAAGGGATTGTGAAAAAATTGCTATATTTGCGATAATCGTAACACTAAGCGAAATGAGCGACAACAATACATCAGAACGTAAACCGCTGATCCTGATTGCGGAAGATGTCGAGAGCAACTACAAGCTGCTGGAAATAATCCTCAAAAAAGAGTACGATCTGCTGTGGGCCAAAAACGGCAAGGAAGCCGTGGAGTACGCTTTCGCAGAGCATCCCGACGCCGTGCTGATGGACATCAAGATGCCGGTGATGGACGGGATCGAAGCGCTGAAAGAGATCCGCCTCCGCACGACCGAACTGCCCGTCATCATGCAGACGGCCTATGCCTTCGACACCGACCGGCGCACCGCCGAAGAGGCCGGATGCAACGGATTCATCACCAAACCCGTCATGCCGCGCGAACTGAAAATGTATCTCGACAAATACCTCAAATAGCGGCTTCGACGGCCCTCTTTCCCGAAAAAACAGGCCGGAGATTCGTCCGGTCTGCTTTTTTTATCCATATCGTCCCAGCCCGCACGAACTCCGGAAAGCGGCGGACCCTGCCGCGCAAACAAATCCCGAACGAATATATATGGAACCGCTACCACCCGAAACCGGTTTGCTTCTGAAACTGAAACGCCGCATCGCGGAGTATTTCGAGTTCCGGCAGGAGAAAGAACCTGCGAGGGCTTCGGACATTTACGATTATGTAAAGAACAAGCCTGAATTCCGGCAGTCGATCCCCGATTCGACCGAATTCAGCCGTTTCCTGCGGAAAATGCACGACTGCGGCCTGATGCGGCAGTTCATCAAAAATTACGAGGTTGACACCTCCTGCCATTCGAGGTATCAGTGGAGATTCTTTCCCGCAGAGAAGAGCGTTCCCGAAAAGACGACCGAAAACGACCGGAACGAAGCGACCTCGCATCCCGACGCCGCCCCCGGATTCCTGCCGCAGACCAAATCGTTCAGAGCGTCGAACGGCGTGACGGTACGTTCGAAAGCCGAACTATACATTATGAACCGGCTGCTGGCCATCCGGCATTTCGATGTCTACTACGAACGTCCGCTGACCGCCCGAGGGCAAACCAGATACCCCGATTTCACGATCCGGAACAAACGGACGAACACGGTCTTCTACTGGGAACACTTCGGCATGACGGACAATCCGGCGTATGCGGACGGCATGGCCGAGAAACTCGCCTGGTACCGGCAAATCAGCTACAAAAGCATCGAGGAAAACGGACGGCTCATCGTAACCGTCTATGAGAACGCCGCGCAGTTCATCGACGCCGTGGCACGCATGATTCAGCGCATGGACGAAATCATCGCACCGTGCGGTTTTCTCAGTCCGTCGGCCAAAGAGAGGGAATGACGGCAGATCACTCCGGCAGTTTGCGGTTTATTCTGCATTTCAGCTCTCCATAGGTGCAGTTCAGGATTTCGTAGCGTCCGGAAATTCCTCCGATCTTATATTCCTCGACCAGATAACACCGCTTTCCCCGGGCCTCGATCGAGTAGCGGCAATGCACGGATTCCCGGACCAGCGCATGTCCGTCCATAATATTCCAGAAGATATTGCGCAGCACGTCGAATCGGGTTCCGAATGGCACGAAATCGCCCGATTCATCCTTGAAATTCACATCGTTGAAGTTTTCTTTCGCCCGTCCCATAGTCAGTTTTTTCGACACCCATAAAAGTACGATAATTTATCGACAATCGAAAACGACGGCAAAAAGAAAACTTCCGGCCCCGGCCGAAAGTTTTCCGGATGTGATTCCGGAGCGGTTCGAACGCTCGACCCACAGCTTAGAAGACTAAGGTATTATCTATCCTATTTCAATTCATATTCAGCAATTTGCAACCTTGTACGAAATCTTATTTGGGCAACATTTGGAATTTATTTAATTGATTTTAATTCTGTTACGAGGTTATGCAAAGTAGCGCAATAGGCGCCATTTATGATTTTAAGGCCTCAAATTTCGTTTTTCTCCAAGAAAATGAATAAGAGTCCATATTCGATTTAAGATGGATAATTAAGGCTAAAATACGCAATTCATTTTATTGCGTGTTTCTCGCCTCTTCTGCGTACTATTCTTTATCAACTGGGCTTAGTGAATGTTTTGCCTCCGATTCTGCAAGATGGGGGGGGGTATAAATTCCTGTATTTGTGTGTTTTGCAATCATTTCCTGTTGCTGAAGTATGGTTTCATTTGCCGCTGATAACGCTTTATTTGCATCAGCAAGTGCCTGAACAAGTTTAGCATTCACAAAATCGGGAGCCTCATTTTGAGAAATTGTTCCGTCTTTTATCATTTTGCCCCGTCCGATGATAAGCCAATCAGAATTCAGATCATCGTAAAATAGTAATATTTTTCGGATAATATCTTCACCCAAAGAGCCTCCACTATTAGCCATTTTGCTGAAATAGCTATTGCTTACTCCGATAACAACAGCAATCTGGTTAAGCGTAATACCTTTATACTTAACATACTCCTGTAATCGGTAAATAACTTTCGTAATATTTTCCGCTTTCTCTTGCATTTATCGTAAAATAGTTAGATATTTGCATCATGGTACGAACGTACCATACGTTCATACCCCAATAAATCGGGGTAAGTTACTGAAAAAATAGGAATTAACCAAAAATGGGCAGAATCTTAAAAAAGCGACCAGAATCCGCGCCATCCAACTGGCAGGCTGTACTGACAGAAATGGAGATAAATGATGCTTGGTCGCTGAAATTAGAAGACAACACGGCAGATAATGCTCGTGCCGCAATTAAACGATTGCGAAGGAGCGTAAGATATTCTCATTTACGATTTAAGACACACAAACACAGGAAACCGAAACTGTTTATTATAACACGGATAAATGATGATCCCGGACCTCAAAACAATAAAGCAACTACTTGAAGAGGCTATCGCAGTCGGTTCTTCAACGGTTCTGAAAGAGTTGCGGCCAAAATCCGACACTCTATCTCGTAAGAAAGCAGAGTTAGAATTCGGAGAATCCAGAATCCGAGAACTACTCGAAGCCAATTTAATTAGTTTAAGAAAAATTGGTGCGAGATATTATCTGAGTAGAGTAGAAATCAATCAAGCCCTTTGTCAATCATCAGTTCAATTACTATACATCAAAACTCAAGATGGGCAGCAACCGACCTCTGACAAAAAAAGAGTGGGCCGAATACTGGGCAATCGTAGACGAACAAGAAAAACGTGAGTATCTACGCCTGCGGACATACACTGTGCTGTTTAAGATGCTTTGTCCTGCATGTTCTTATAATGCAGAGACAAGGAAAAAGATAGTCTATGATTGTCCAAACTGCCGGATAATTAAATGGCACAACTGTTCGATAAGACAAGTTCAGAGCGAAGAAATAAAAAATAGAATTATAACGAAATATCCAACAACAGAATGGATTAAGGCTTATGATCACACACGAGCCCTGAAATGGAGTTGGAAAAAGCACGAATCGAAATTCAAACAAGACATCATGGGGAATTGGATTCCAAAATGATATTCGAATATGCGTAGAAAGCGCATATATGGTTCTTTTAATAATCTATTTTTCGAAGTAAAGTAGAGAAAACTTCGGGGAGGCAGTTGCCCCTGTCTCCCCAAATTTTACAGATGGCGAATCAGGTTAAAATACGAGATAGGGGTGGCTACGTCTACACGATTCCGGAAAATAACATTTCGGAAGCAGCTATTGATATATCGTCATATACGAAGGTCAAGCATCCCAATCTGTTTATTGATATGAGATCTGCGTATTCATACACGCAATTCCTCGCACTGTTTCGTATCGCAATATCGTTACAACCAATTATTCGGACCAATTTCGACACACCTGATGGAAAAATTTCCATTCAAGCAAAAAATGTCTACTGGGATAGAGAATCACACATAGTAGAAATTGTATTACCACTACGAGACTTTGGCGTTAGGCCCGAACATTATAACGAACTCGAAAGGGCTCTCCTCGACATGAGCCGGATCAGTGTGACTTTTCCTCAAAAATCGGCTTTAACGAATGAAGAACTGACTGCAACCGGAGGATTATGCCATGTTGCGATTGAACGAAAGAATAAACGTCGTCAGAATGCACATTTCTTTTTTCACGAGCAGATCGTGCACACAATCATTAATCCTCAAAACGGTTTTTCCCAAATATTAAAGGAAACGGTTGAGAAGGTCAGTTCAATCTATACTGCCAAGTTATATTTCAATATCTGTCGTTGGGCGGATAAAGGCCAGTGGGTTGTCAGCTATTTGGAACTGCGATCCATCCTGAATATTGATCCAACAAAATACAATTCATATCACGATTTTCGGAAACGAATACTGAAAAGCAGTGCTGATGCTTTGATGAACAAAACGAATTATTGGTTTACGTTTTACGAACGTTTTCCCTTGCGCTCGAAGATTCCTGATATAATCTATTTCATTATTCATAATGGCCAGTTGAGCGACCAAGAGCAGCGTGATTATAAAAACCGAGTGGATCGGATTAAGGACATAAGCTCACATTTTGGAATAACCGCTCGTTCCATGAGCTCTATCTTAGAAAAGATTACCCCGCAGAATAGTCGCTATGTGTACGAAAAACATAACGAACTACTTGCATATATCGGTGAAAATGAAAGTGAAATTACGAATCGTGCAGCCTATTACAGACAGGCTATGCAAAATATAGTGTTTGGCGAATTGCTCAAACCAGCCGAGATACAGACAGAATTCGATTTCTCAAGCCCTTCAATACTTTAGGACAATGAAAGTTATAACAATTCTCAACTTAAAAGGCGGGGTTGGTAAAACCACGTCTACAATCAATCTGGCAGAGTATATAGCTTCGGTTGAAAAAAAGCGCGTACTACTCATTGATGCAGACCCACAGGCAAACCTTACTCATTTCTACCAAACAGACGTGCCCAAACAGGATAATTTTTTTGGAATTTTCGCCATGCGGGATAAGGTTCAACCGACCATCATCAAAAGGAACCTGCATATTATCCCTTCCAATGCCCGGTCGTCCAAGATCAATTCATTGATCGAAGGGGAGCATAATTCACTATATATTCTCACCGACATATTGCACAGTCGAGATTATACGGATATTTATGACTTTGTAATTATTGATTGCCCGCCCAGTTTGGGCCAAACGGTTGTCAATGCAGTCGTAGCAGCAGACTATGTAATCATTCCAGTTACAACCGGGGAATTTGCATCTCAAGGTCTCGAATCAGTGATTGCGGCAATAACGACCATCCAAAGGGAATACAATCCAAAGGTTACAATCCTGGGAATACTTCCAACACTTTTTAGTGCCGGTAGAGTCGCATCCCAAAACCTTATTTCACATTTGAGCGATAACGGTTTACCCATGTTCGATTGCCGGATTCGATATTGCGAGAGTTTCCGTAGAGCAGAGCTGGCACATAAAAGCGTATATGAATTTGACCGACGCAGTAATGCGGCTCTCGATATGACTGCATTCTCAAAAGAAGTAATGCTTCGACTCAAAAACAGTAATTATGACCAGTGAATTGGACAACCTGATTACCGACATGGGGCAAGGCTCCAGACGTCGCGGTATAAAAAAGGGGCGTAAAAAGATCAGAACAACTGTTCGAAGATCCACTATTGAGTTCACCGCAGAAATGGACTCCATTATCAAACAGCACCTATTCAAACATCATAAATCCTACGTCTGGGAAGCTGTTTACGACGGATTAAAATGTTTGGCCAAAAACGAAGGATATAAATATGACGAATGAAGAATATAAAGAGCGTCGCCAGGCACTCGGTCTGGCAATCGCTGCATTGGATAAAAAACACCTCGAAGACCGAGAATTTACAAACGGGGAACTTGTAGAAATTGATTACGACTGGCACAAACGTATCGGCGTGATCTGCGGCTGTTTTATCGACCCCTTCGATGGTTCCATCCAATACAGGTATCATCCGCTGCGAAAGAACGGCATTCCTGCAAAAAATATATGTCATACCTACCACGGCTGTAAAATTACGAGAGCATGACATTTCTCATATTATGCACCGCAACAGTTTGCAGTCTCACATCGCAGACCGATATCGAACGATTATTGAATATGGCAGGAAACTACCGCCAGGTCGAACAAACGATTCTGCTGCTCAAGCGGCCGAATCCGATAATTGACCATGTACCCTGCATCTCGCCACTTCGGGCCGAAGATTTTCGACACCTCCGGATCAGCTCCGCTTACGGGCCTCGTCTCCATCCGCTCCTGAATGAATACAAACACCACGCAGGCATAGATCTGCCTGGCAACCCGGGCGAATGGGTTTATGCGACAGCGGGAGGAATGGTAGCGAAGGTCGGCCGGACAGCAACGATCGGAAAGTTCATCCGGCTACGCCACAATTACGGTTTCACAACCCTTTACGGCCATTTGAGTTCGATCGACGTTGTGGAAAGTGACAGTGTTCATATCGGTCAGGCAATCGGGCGCGTCGGCAGCACCGGCCGCAGCACGGGGCCGCACCTGCACTACGGAGTCACCAAGAACGGGGTTGAGCAAAACCCGCTCCCTTATTGCTATTTGTACCTCCGATGGCAGAAAATGTTGAATCGTGAAGGGAAGAAGTACATCAAAAGGTCCGGTCCCAATTTAACGAATTAGCATTTTAATAACGTTTATAATGAAACATATCCTTCTATCTATTGCCGCAATTCTTATCGCAGCGGTTGCACAGGCACAGTTCTCCTCAGTATCGACTAATATCGTCGGCTGGGCCGCCGGTAATATCAATGTCGCAATCGATGTTAACGTCAACCTCCACAATACAGTCAACATTCCCGTGTCGATCAATCCTTTCAAATTCGGCGATACACAGTGGAGTCATGTAGTTTTACAGCCAGGCTGGCGGCACTGGTTCGTCGAGCGTTACATCGGACATTTCATAGCTCCATCGCTGGTCTACGCCAACTATACCATCGGTTACGACAAGCGCACTTTCAAAGGCAATGCCTATGGCATAGGCTGCTCCTGGGGCTACTCGAAACTCCTAAGTACTCGATGGAACTTCATCGTCGAAATAGGTGCCGGTATCGTCTATACCCCCTACACCGAAAAACTGCGGACGAAATACATCGGGGAATTCGACGACGAATACACCTACTACCACCGTCGGTTCCTACTCCTCCCACTCAAGTGCAATTTGGCTTTTTCGTACCTTTTCTAACCCAGACACGGATAATGAGAATCTTCAAAGCCACCACATATTTTGCGCTCTGTATCATAACGATCTCCTGTGCCATGACGCACTCTCTGCAACGGCAAACCCCAACGGCCGACATCAAACTGCCCGGCAACGGTTCTGTCGAGACTCCGGAAGTCGAGGACATCGAACGAGCCGTTGAGCAGATCCGCAGGGTCTCGATGAACGGCGGCCGGGATAGTGTGTTCCTGGCAGAAGTCGAGCGCGATTCCATCGGAGAAGTTACGATGAAAGGCGGCACGGTCCCCACGGTCTATGTTGTCGCCAAATCCAAAACCGTTGCCGAACGCAATGGAGAGATCGCCCTCGACTTCATCATAGGCATTCCTGCAACACTCCAAAATAACACCTGGGGATTATCGCTCACCCCGGTCGTAGAGAACAACGGAACAGAAGAGGCGCTGCAACCCCTCTCTATCCGGGGTGAGCTTTTTTCCGAAGTGCAAAAACGCCAGTACTGGCAAATGAACAAGTATCTGAACCGCATTCTCGGCGATACAACGGGACTCTCATCCACGGTCAGTCTTGCGGCCAAATACTACGAAGCCTACAACCGATACCTGGGAAACAATAAAAAACGCCTGGCTGAGAAACTGGAAACCACGTACAAGGAAACGATCTCATTCCCCTATTTATCCGATCCACGTCTCGATTCGGTGCTGCTTCGAAAAGGCGAACTCAGGTATTATTATACGCAACGTTATCGGCCGACCAAAAATACGCATCGGCTGCACCTCTATTTTCGGGGATACATCGATGCAATCGACCGCAGCCAATACGCCCTGGCCAACAGCGATACGTTGACCTATACCGTGACATCCATGCTGTCGCTTTTGGACAACGAACCCCGCTACATGCTCAAAGTAATCGACAAATACGTCGAGGTCCGGGATCGCAACTACATAACCTTCCCGGTCGGCCGTGCCAATGTAATCGACACGATGGGCCAGAACCTTGTGCAGCTTGCCAAAATCGAACGCCTGATGGACACGCTCATCAACCAGTACGAATTTTTCGTCGATTCAATCACCATTATAGCTTCATCATCTCCCGACGGCTCGATGGCGACCAACAACCGTATTGCCGGGGAACGGGCCCGATCGATCAAAGAACGTCTGGTCCGAAAGTTCGGCCACGAAGTCGATACGCTGATTCGCACCCGCTCCATCGGCGAGGATTGGGCATTGCTCAAACGCCTGATACGTCACAACAGCGATATGCCCAACTGGGAGCAAATCACGGCCATGATCGATCAAAGCAGGAATCTCGACGTGACGGAGCCGCAGATCCGCCAGCAGTTTCCCAAAGATTACGCCTATATGAAAGAAGTCCTTTATCCCCAACTGCGAGCCGTAGACTTCCGCTACAACCTGCGCCGCGTCGATATGGTCAAAGATACCGTTGTATTGACCGTGCTCGATACGACCTACATGCGCGGAGTGCAGCAGCTCCGCGACCGGGATTATGTCGGGGCGCTACGCACCCTGAACGACTACAAGAGCCAGAACCTTGCCATAGTCCTGCTCTCCCTGGGCTATGACGAAGCCGCACTTGAAATCCTGAAACAATTGCCTGCGAAGGAGAAGAATGCAAAAACGGACTATCTGTCAGCCATAGCGCTCTCCCGGATCAACAGACCGCAAGAGGGACTGGAGTGCTACCTCAAGGCAATCCAGACAGACCCGGTGCTGAAGTTCCGGGGCAATCTCGACCCCGAAATCCAGATACTTTACAAGCAGAATAACGTCACATCAACAGCATATAACAACTAAGACCATGAGTAGATACGATCTTTTCTATCGTCTGGCAATCTTGCTTTCCCTGGCAGCGGTTGTCTCCGGCTGCGAGTTCCACGACGACATCGACGTAAGTGTGAAGCGCAAGGCCGTTGTATACCTGCGCTACAACTACAACGACGGAGAACACGACTCGATGGACGAAGTGCAAAGTATGCGCTTATTCCTCTTCGACCTGGCCACAGACCGTTTATACCGGGATACGACATTGACACGGGACGAATTCCTGACAGATACCGGAGCCATGCAAACCTACATCAGTAACGGAAGATATGAATTTGTGTGCATGGCTAATGTAGGGCATGGCTCTACGGTGTCTGTCCAAACCCTGAGCAATGCCCGTCTCGACATCTCCGAGCAAGGGGCTGATCCGCTCTTTTTCGGACGGGTTCAGACTCCGATCGTAAAAGGCGATTCGTTGCGCTTCGACATCGACCTGTTCAAATCCGTCTACAAGATCAATGTCCTGATCGAGGGACTTCAGAATCTCGACAATCCCGAAGAATTCTATTTCGGATTGGAGAACCACTCTTCGCTGACCTTCGCAAACAAACCTGCCGGGGAGTTCAAAATCTATAAACCTGAATTGGTTTACAATAGCTCAAAAAGTACGCTGTCAGGTTCATTTTACACTCCCTATTTCCCGACAGACAGCCCCATCACTCTCGGCATATATACCGACAATCCTTCGTCGATATATGGCCATACGCTGTTCGAATCTTCAATCCAGCGTTACATGGAGATCGAGCCCAATATCGGAGGTGACGTAGAGATTGACGTGCATATCATCCAGAACGGAGGTAATTTCACCATCACAATCTCGGACTGGGAAGGAACCATTATTCAGGAAGAACATTTCGGGGCCTGAGCCCTACATAATAACAATCAATTCATCATTCATCCTTTAATTTTCGTATTATGAAAAAACTGTTTTTCAGAGTGGCTGCAATCGCAGCAATGATGGGCGCCATCGTGGCCTGTGACAAAGAAAACGTCGGTCCGGCACCCGAAACCGACGGGAACGGCGAAGGAGCCGACATCGAACTGACCTTGCAGAACCCGAGCGATGAAACCCGGGCATTCGGAGCCGGGACCACCGAAACCTGGGAAAAATCGATCTCCTCCGCCGTGCTGATCGTTTACAATACCTCCGGCACGCAGATCCTGCGCCGGGTATTGACTTCGGCCGAAGTAACCGCATCGACGGGGACGCCGATCAAATTCGTTCTGCCCGGAACGGAAGTCGATGCTTCGTGCGACTTCTACGTGATAATCAACCGCACCGTACCGGATGCCGTCACGACCAAGACGGCCCTCCTCGCTGAACTGGAGAGCGACATCGACTCCTACAACGGAACCTATGCCAACGTCACGACAAAGGCCATGCGCCCCGAAGGCTTTGTAATGACCGGTACTGCGACTGCCAAAATCGTATCGGGAACCACCGCCGTGGCTGTCACAGTTAAACGAGTCGTTGCAAAAGTCGAGGTACAGTGCATAATGACCGATGCATTCCGTAGCAAGTATGGAAACGGATGTATTCAGGTAAATAAGATCACGCTGAGCAAAGGCGCCGAGAAGTCATATCTGATCGATCAGACGACAAGCAAATATGCCACCGTAAGCTCGACCTTCTCCTCGGCACAAGACGCATACTGCGACAAAGCCGGCGTTTCGGCAACCAATCAGTACAAGTACAACAACCTTTTCTACATCAATGAGAAGGCCGCAGCTGAAGCCGGATCGCGTGTCAAGCTCGACATCGAGGCTATCTATGATGCCGACGGAAACCTCTCGACGACAGACGACCAACTGCCGATTTCCTACGAAACTGAGTTAACGGGAGCAACCGGCGGCAAAATCGTACGCAACGGCTCCTACAAGGTCAACGCCAAACTCGATGGCCTGACAGGCCAGGATATAACGCTGGCCATCACCGTTGCAAACTGGGAAGCACTCGTAACGCAGGATGTAAATCTGGGACAGTAATCCATTCCATCATCCCCGCATTGCCGGGGATGATTCCGGCCACCGTAGCTCAATGGAAAGAGCGCACCTCCCATCGGGAGCTGAGGTTGTGGGTTTGAGTCCCGCCGGCGGCACACATTTCTAACATTAAGCGCCATGAAACAAATTCTTCTTTCCCTGTTGCTCGCAGCCAGCGTCGCCTGCAACAAAAACAATGACGGTCCCGCACCGCAACAAGAGAATCCGTTCACTTTGAACGTCGAATATGAAAACCGCGCCTATAATCCGGGTGAAACGATCGATGTTACATTGACCGTTGAAAGGGAAACAGCCCAAGAGGATTATTTCCTCTTTGCCCCCGTATTCTATGGAACGGGAACCATTACGCTCGAAGGAGAACCTATAAGCTGGAAAAAGGGGCAGCAGATTCCATACGGAATCATCAATGAATCCGGCTCGTCGGCAACGCTGCATTTTAACGTGGCTCCTGAATTCAGCGACAAAGCTAAAAATGAATACAGTCTGCGGTTTTTCGTCAGCGGCCCTGACGGAACGCACAAAACATACAAAGAAATCCAGATCAAGACTCAAAATACAGCTCCGATCACGGCACAAATCATCAGCACCGGAAAAACACACATCGAATTGGATGAAACTTTTTCCTTCGAATGGTCGGCATCAAAAGAAAACTATACGGGCAATTTCAAAGTAGATACTAAAATCTCAGAAGGGGACGGATATTTTATCGACCCGGACAATGACAATCGCACTGTATGGAGTTTCAACATACCAGCCAATTCCACGAAAAGACTCGAATACCAACCCCTGAAAACCGGGATTCACAAATTTACTATTACAATTTTCGACGGCATGAGCAGGACGGTATTGGACGGCTCTGTCGAGGTAATGCCGGATAGCTACGGCCCGGGGTCCGGACTGATCAGCCCTGATCCCGGAGTGTACATTTATGCTGGGGCGCGATATTACCCGCGCTCGAAGTGGAAAACCGAATGGGGGCTGAAGGCCGAAGGGATAGCGATCGTTTCAAGCCAAAGTTCCTTTCTTCTGGCTCCCGCGCCTAAAAGCGGGAAATGGGCAGATCCTCTGCAAGAGGGTGATCCAGAGAAAAGAGATTACATGAGTATCATGCCAGAATTGACATGGACGATGGATTATGACATGGCCAAAGCGGATTTCGACGGGTATAAGAATACGAAAGCGTTGGTAGATGCCGACAGCAAAGGATTAATACAGGCTCCGATAGCGAAACTCTGCTACAATTATGATCCCGAGCAGCCCGGGAAATGGTATATACCGGCCGCCGGGCAGCTGTTCCTGATCCACGAGAATTTCGAAGAAGTACAGGCATGTTTGAAAGCAATCGGAGGCCAGCGTTTCGAATACCAGTATCGAAATGAATATTATTGCAGCTCCACAGGGTGCAACAACATCAATATCTTTGCCCTTATATGCAATTCGACCGGGACCTCCTCATTCGGATCGCACTGGATTTATCCAAGTCATTCTTACAAGACCTACCCCGTTCAAACCTTAACATTTTAAGTATGAATAAGACAATCATTATTTTGATAGGCTGCATTCTATTTAACAGTTGTTCAAAGTCAACCTATCGAATCACCGAGCCGGCACCAACGCTCGAAATAAAAGCATTGCAGGATACCTATACGCTCCAGGAACCGGCATACATCCAGCTCAAAGTCTCGCAACAGGGATATGACGGGGAGTTTCAGGTCTCGGCAGTACTCAGTGAAGGTGTCTGCGAATTGACCATGCAGGGCCGCGACCTGCCTACCGACGGGACATGGGCATCGATGTCCAATGCCACGGAGATACTGACGCTCACACCGACCAAAGCCGGAACACTAAGGATCTCTTTCGAGGTAAAATCGAAAGATGGCGGCCAAAGCGGCCGTAGCTTCATAAACTTCACGGTGAAAGAGAGACCGGCCCTACAATTTTCCATCGAATGTCCGGAGACCGCATCCATAGCTTCCCCGGTAGCGTTGACGATGATCGTTACCAAAACCGGATGGGAAGGAGCCATACCCGTAAGATATGAACAGCTCAGCGGTAACGGAACACTTCAATACGGCGCAGTTAATCTTGCACCAAGTGTAAACTTTTCCGTACCGGCGAACTCCGAGCAGCCACTCTACTACACGCCTGATGCACGAGGTATTCACAAACTCCAGTTCTCGGCAACAGACGGGCGAACGACAGAATACAAGACCATTGAGATCATCATAACGAACTGACCTATGAAACAGATAATAATAGCCGTACTCTTGTTCATATCAGTTGGATGCTCCTCTTCTGAATACCGGATCATCGAGCCGCGGCCGACACTGGCACTTTCGAAAAACTCGGCCAACTGCGAACTCGGCCAGGCGGTAAACATCACATTGACCGTCGATCAGGAAGGAGTGGATGGAAATTTCTCGATTTCCGCATTTATCCGTCAAGGGAAAGCGCAAATCTCGATCGAGGGAAGAGAGGTTCAAACGACCGGGCAATGGGTCACATTGGACGGGAAAACCGCTCGAATAGACATAACGCCGGAGGCCGTCGGGGAACTGGTCGTAAACCTCCAGGCGAAAGCTCCATCCGGAGAAACCAGCGATCAGCAAGAACTGTCAGTAACCGTAACCGCACCGTCCCAGATAGCCGCCGAAGCAACCTGTGAAGCCAAGATCATAAATCTCGAGCACGGAGCCAAAATTCCCGTACAACTTCGGATCGACGGAAAAAGTCCGGATGGAAAATTCATGGTAACCCCATCGATCAGTCAGGGTCAGGGTAAAATATTTCTCGAGGGGAATATCGTCAACGATGCAAAATGCCCCGTAGACGAGAACACGACGTTCGAATATTTCCCGGAGGTGATCGGGGAACAGATCCTCGAGTTTCAAGTAACTACCTCCCAGGCGACGGCCAAAGCAAGGGCATATATGGATGTCGTAAGGAATATCGTCGTCACAAGCACCGTCGAGGGATGCTTCTCGATCGAGGGAGCCGGAGAATATAACACTGAAGGGCAAGAAATAACTCTCGCCCTGGTCAATGACGAACTATTCAACTTCGAAGCGGCAGAATGGTATGACGCATCCGGGAATTTGCTTTCCGAAGAAGAAACATATTCAATGAAACTATCGACCGACTGCATCACGGACATCGAAGTAAGGCTGAAACAGCGGAATGTAACAATTACCCGAACCGGAATAGCGCAACTCGAGTATCAATACCTCGTGATGGAAAACGGCCGTCCCGTACCAAAAGTTGCCTATGATTACCGGACGCAATACTCGGCCGACTATAAAGCATCGGAACCTATCAAATTCTACTACGAAGAATACAGGCTCGACAAAAGCAAGATTCCACCGCCTGCCGTGAAAAAAAGTGCGGCGCCGGTCCTGCCCAAAGGAGCCACAAAATCCGGATACTTCTGGCGGTACGACAAGAAATACACCGTCTACCTGCGGGCATCGGACAATCCGGAGTTTAAGTTCAATTTCAATCAAAGATGCATAGAATCGAAAACTACGAAATACTACATCCCTACCGATATAACAATGCAATAACCTTCAAAACCACACGACATGAAAAAGACAATTTGGATATTAATGGCAGCATGGATTCTGCACGGTTGCAATCAAGACAACACTCAGGATACATCCGATCCGCGCAGCGTTGCGATCGAAATAAAAATCCAGCCCGACAAACTCGGAAAAATCACGAGGGCGACAGACGAAATGTCCATCAAAGACGTAAACATCTATCTCTATAATGACAAAGGCGAGATCATACTGCATCGTTATCAGACAAGTCCGACGCTGCAATTCCAATGCGTTCCAGGAAACTATCGGATGCGAATTGCGACCAATTTAGGGCACGATGTGGGGGAAAATCCGGCATCGGAAGATTTCATCGTTACACACGCCGACGAGTATGATATCCTGCCGATGTTCTACGAAGGCAATGTTAGCATACCGCCGTCAGGAGGGACACTGCCCGCAGTAGAAGTACAACGCATCGTAGCAAAAATATCCTATAATATTGCCGTCCAACCCACGGATATAGAGCTGCAATCCGTACAACTTCGCTCCGTACCTCGCTCGGTATCCCCTTTCGATGCTACAGTCACTCCGTCGGACAATCCCGACGATTATACAGACTGCCCCGAAACCGAAATCTCAGACAAACAAGCTACCGGAACCTGTTATCTGCTATCCAATATGCAGGGTTCGGTCCCATCGATTACCGATCAGCGGCAAAAAAACAAAGACAATGCCCCCGACAATGCCTCCTATCTACTGATTCGGGCGTTGGCCGGCAACAAGGTACTGACATATACGGTCTTTCTTGGTGAAAACAACACCTCGGATTTCAATGTCCGTGCGAATGTACAATATCGATTCAATATCTCGATTCTGGGAAACAATGAAGTAGACACCCGGATTTCCGCCTATACATTGCAAGTGTGGGATGATTTCGACGACTATAACTACGGTGGATACTGCCTGATGGACGGAACCCGTTACCTGCACATCGACGTAGAATGCTTCGACGGATCGGCTCCGACACGGGGACATTTGAAACTCCTTTCGGGAGATCTGAAAGGTTTTACGTTCAACTACGGAGATACCGGAGCAGAACATGATTTCGACTTGTACGATATGAACGGAGACAACACTTACGAAATGGAGTATACTCCCAAATGCTTCACCGACGAGAATTCATTGCTGGCATACCGTATTACGTTGATGGATGCACATGGATTCACGCAATCATACGACTTTGAACACCGCATGGCAAATACCATTCGGACACATATTGTCGGTTCCGGAAGTATCACCGTAGCAGGTGCACTTCATTCCGAAGCTCACGGCATGTCGGTTACAACCCTCTGCATGGAAGGATGCACCCTGACAGCGATTCCTGCCGCCGGATACTCGTTCGACGGGTGGTATTATGACGAGGAATTTAGCAACAAGGCATCGGATCAAAACCCGTATGCGTTTGCGACGACAGATTGGTTCCGCGACATGTATGCAGTATTCCGGCCTGAAACGGAACCTTTGGACAACGAAGGAACGGCCAATTGCTACATCGCGCCGAAACTCGGGTCTTCATACTCATTCAATGCAACGGTAATGGGCAACGGCAAAACAACACTCAATATCACCCCGCAGAAACTATCCGGAACACAGGCCCGTGTGATCTGGGAAACCGGAACAGTACGCGGGACAGTCATAACGGATGTCGAATACAAGTCCGGACGCATCATTTTCAAGACCGGGACAGAGCGGGGAAATGCGCTTATCGGGCTCTTCGACGCTTTTGGAAATTGCATCTGGTCCTGGCACATCTGGTCGGTAGACTATGACATTGAGACATCGGGGCAAACTTATGTCTCCGGAGCCGTATTCATGGACCGGAACCTCGGAGCTCTGACAACAGACTGTACGCAAGCTGCCGCCAAAGGGCTATACTATCAATGGGGACGCAAAGACCCGTTCATGTATCCTTCGACTTTCCAGCAAAACAGTTGGAATCAGAAGGTGCAGGCTCCGGCAACCTATATGTCCGGATTCGAATATACTGAAATAACGGCCACAAGTGAGTGGGAAGAAATGATGAGCCCGGAATGGGCGGCAGCACATCCGTCGAATTACATCAATCCGCTGTTCCCGCAGGATTGGGACGACTTTCCCTCCGTATCGGACTGGTCATACAAAGATCAACCGAATCTGTGGGGAAACAGAACCACGACCTCTATAGACAAAACCACCAGCAAATCCATCTACGATCCATGTCCTCCGGGATGGAGAGTACCCGATCTGGAAAGTTTCAAGGGAATAGAATACGTGAGCAGTACGGCACCCTATTATGTAACGATACGCTATAATGGAAATGCTACGACACAAATTCCGTTGGGAGGACGTTATTTCGAGATATACAGCCAAAACGGAACAATAGGAACACTATATACGGCTGCACCTTACGGCTGGAACTCGGATAGGAACTACTACTATTTCGAACGTCGTGGGACAGGAATAGCCTTCCAACCACAGTCCAGCACAACAATCACGACGTCAGACCTGTCTCGATATTGGGCCAGTCCTGTGCGGTGCATCCGGGAATAAGCCAGAACATCATTTCTATACAACCAAAGAGGAACGAGATAGAACTCGTTCCTCTTATGCCTTCTATTCAATTAGGCATATATCATATAGCAACGCCCGAGCATCAACTTTTACCTGAAATTTTCGCTGAAACATTTCGATCATACTACCCAAAACTACATTACGCGGCGTTACAAATAAAAACCGGCAACAAAAGTTTAGAATTTGCAAATAACCGAATGTGCAGAAAAAAGCAAATATCAGGTACAGCTATTTTAATAATTCCAATCAGCAGTTGAACTGCTGATTGGAATTAATACTTTATTCTATTCTGCCTATATTCGATAAAGTCCGATCGGGCAGGCTTGGCAGTAAGTTGAGTTACCTATCCGTTACCTGCCCGAAATACCTTAGATATTTGTTTTCATCTTATTATGCTAAATTTTCTTACAACGAATAAAATCCTCAAAGTTCAAGTTACTATGCAACGCAGTACGTTCATAGTCCTTATCTACCTAAAAAGAATACTGAGATGGATTCGAAAAACATCATTATCTTGCGCTCCGTATAAATTCTTTAACCATTATCATCTCTATTCTTGATTTCGAAGCCTTTCTTTGCCAATAGTTCCGTCCCAATTGCAGTGATTCTCACTCTCAATGCAGAACTTTTCTTATTGCATTCAGAAACATCAGAACCAGAAGAAGAGTGCACCCCCGAATCATAAATGGCTTTCTATGGCTCATCCCTATATATACTTCATTCTGCATTTCAACACAACACTTACGATCCGTAAGACAGAAAGTACCCTTTTCGCATAAACGGAAATCATAAACGCAAAATGTTTGCATTTATTGTTACAACACGTGTTTTTTTGTCTCTCTCAGGGTATTAGTTCTCACTTTTTTACCTACTTTTGTTAGGCAAACCGAATTTTTTATAGTATGAAAGGCACTTTTACTGCTTCCCATGCAAGGTTCCGCCGTAACTCGTGGCGCACCTTATTATTAATGTGTGCCCTGACAATCGCCGACGCGTCCCTGGCAAGGGGGGGGGAGGAAAAAAATTCGACCCCTTATTCAGGTAACTCCGCGTTAGCGTCGTCAGAGGCACAATCCGCACTCCAAAGTGCGACCCGCGAAATCAGCGGACAGATTTTCGACGCACAAGGCACCCCTTTGATCGGAGCAACGGTTATGATCAAAGGCACTTCGAAAGGAATTCACACCGACACGGACGGAAAATTCACGCTGACGATCCCCAATACGGGCAAGGTCGTCGTCATCTCGATCTCCTACGTCGGTATGAAGACCCGCGAAATCGGAATCACCACTCAAAAAACAATCAAAATCAAGCTCGAATCCGACACGGAGATCGGCGAGGTCGTCGTAACGGGTTACGGCGTCGTGCAGCGCCGCGAGGACCTGGTCGGCAGCGCCTATCAGGTAAGTTCCAAAAAGCTGGAACTGATGCCCGTAAGCCGTGTGGATAACCTGCTCGACGGCATGGTGCCGGGTATGCAGGTATCGAAAGGATTCAACAACAGCGACGAAAGCATGCGTGCACGCCTGACCGTACGCATTCGCGGCGATGCGTCGCTCAGCGCTTCGAATGAGCCGCTGTGGGTCGTAGACGGAGCTCCCATATACACGGGAGGAATCACCGGACTGAGCATCGGAACCGAGTACACCATCAGTCCCCTCTCGTTCATGAACCCCAACGACATCGAGTCGATCACGGTCCTAAAGGATGCCTCGACCACAGCCCTATACGGAGCCGACGGTGCCAACGGCGTGATTCTCATCACCACCAAGAAAGGCCGTATGGAGAAGACCAACATCAACGTCAGCTTCAAATACGGCATCGCTTTCGCCAACGAGAGCACCCGTTACAAGATGCTCAACGCTTCGCAATACATGGAATATGCCCAGGAAGCGTGGGTCAACGCCGGTTATCCTATCTCAGCCTTTCCCTATCAGGACAGCGAATATAACAGCTACTCCACAACCGATACCCGATGGCATGAACTCTATCTCGATACGGGGCAGACCTTTCAGGTGGACCTGAGCGCCAGCGGCGGCACCAAGCGAATGAAAAACTATATCTCGGCAGGTTACTACACCGAAGATATGATTCTGAAGGGCAACAAGCAACAGCGCATTTCCCTGCGCTCCAATTCGACCTACACATTCTTCAAAGGACTCGAAGCGACGCTGATCCTGAACGGAACCTACAATATCAACGACACGTTTCCATCGACGCGCAACTACTACGAAACTCTGCCTATCTTCTCGCCGTACGAGAACGACGGGCATACTTATCGGTTGTACAACTATTACAGCCGGGATTCGTTCTACGAATACAAACCGACGCAGGTGAAATTCCATGCCAACGACCTGCCCGAACGGGACCAGAACGACAACCGGCAACGGGCGCTGAACGCCAGCGTGAACGCTTCGCTCAAATGGGAACCCATCAAGGGCCTTTCGGCCACCACACAGTTCGTAAGCAATTATATCGGGACCTACGAAGCGTTGTACTATGCCCGCACCAACCTGTCGGGATACTACGCCAACGAACCGTCCGGTATTTCACGGCGGAGCGGCGTCTTCAACCTGAACTGGGCAAGCATCAACCGCATCAATTTCGACCGCGAATTCGGAAAACATCGCATCGGAGTCGTGGCCGGTATCGAGTTCAAGCATGAGGAAGGCCGCAACCTCTACGTTTCCGGGTACGATTTCATCAACGACCAGATCAAGGAGATCGCCTATGTTCCCAAGGCCAACATCAGCGGATCGAGCAACACGACCTATTCACGGTCGCTCTCCTATCTGGGACAGGCATCCTATGCCTACGACAACCGTTATTATATGACGGTGAACGCACGGCGTCAGGGCTTCTCCGCCTTCGGCGAGTATTCCCGCTGGGCGACATATGCTTCAATAGGCGTCGGCTGGAGCATCCACAACGAAAAGTTTTTCCGCAGCGACATCTTCGACACCCTGAAAATCAAGGCTTCGTACGGAACCAGCGGAAACTCGCGCGTTGACACATCATCGGCGCACGGCACCTATAGCCTTTCGTCAAGCTACTCCTATCAAGGGAACATCGGTGCCCTGCAGAGCGCAGTGGCCAACCCGGGACTTACCTGGGAAACGACCTACATGACCAATGTGGGATTCAGCGTCGGACTTTACAAACGTGTGATGGTCGATTTTGAGTTTTATAACAACGTCACGACCGACATGCTGACCGAAAGCCGCGTGTCGTCGATCATCTCCGAGGACGCCGTCATGCGCAACGTCGGCAAGATGCGCAACCGGGGTTACGAGATCACTATCACGTCCGCGAACATCGTCCACAAGGATTTCTCCTGGCAAACCGAGCTGAACATCGCCCACAACCAGAACAAGATCCTGACCCTCTTCGAAGGCATCACCAAGAGCTTCGGAGAGCGCGTTTGGGCAGAGGGACGCTCCAAAAACGAATGGTGCCTCATCCGCTGGGCCGGTATCGACCCTGCCGACGGCAAGCCCATGTGGTACGACAAACGCGGCAATGTCACCAAAGTCTACGACTACGACAATCGCGTTTCGGACGGGCGAACGCCCAATCCGGCTGTTTTCGGCAGTATGACCAATATCCTGCGGTGGAAAGGGTTCTCGCTACGGTTTATGCTGAACTATACAATCGGCGGCTGGCAATACACCTCCTTAGACCGTTACACCTTGAACTCGGGATACGACATCATCGAATCCAATGCACCGCTCGAAGCATTGGACCATTGGAAAAAACCGGGAGAACTGGCCGTCGGCCCCCGCGTCATCTATAAGAACGACATGAAAACGACATCTTACACCGACCGCTTCTTGCACCGCATGACCAACATCCGTCTGCAAAACGTCGCACTGACTTACCACTTTCCGAAACAACTGTGCAAAAAACTGCGGATGGAGGCAATGAGCGTCTCGCTGGTCGGCGACAACGTCTATCTCTGGACCCCCGATCAGAAACGCGGAGAAAACAGTTACAAAACAATCATGAATTCCGGATACCCGATGACCACGACCTATTCGGCGAATCTTTCCGTAACTTTCTGACATTCGAATATATGAAACGAATAACGACATACATTTCAACCACGGTCCTGCTGGTTTGTGCGACCGGATGCAGCAGTTTCCTCGAGGTCGAGAACATCGGCAAAAGCACGACTCCGTCTTTTTTCGCAGAATTGGCGGGACTGAAAAGCGCATATAACGGCATATACAGCGCCACCTACTCGTTTTACGACGACTATGCGGTCAACTATCCCGATCTGGCGAGCGACCTGGCGGACGTGACTCCCAACGCCGGGGAGATGCAGACGGACATCTACAATTTCCTGGCGCTGCCCGAGGACAATGCGGGTTATCCGCGCCTGGTCTGGAGAGGGGCTTACAGCGTGGTGATCAATGCCAACAACATCATTCATTACGGCCCTGGCTTGAAAGAAAGTTATCCGGGCGATATCACCGAGATCGACCGAATCGTTGCACACGCCCATTTCATCCGTGCGCTGATGTTCCTGAACCTCTGCAATGCCTACTGTCAGACCTATACTTACACGGCAGACGCCTCGCATTTGGGTATTCCCCTGCCCATACGCCCGATAAGCTTTAACGACATAATAGCCCGGAGCAGTCTGAAAGAGGCATACGCGCGGATCATCGAGGATTTCAATACGGCGCTGACGACACTCGAAAAGACGGGAGAATCCGACGTATATTATGCTTCGGCAACAGCGTGTCGGGCATTGCTGGCCCGCGTATATCTATACATGGGCAACTACGAACTTGCCGAAGAATATGCGTCGCAGGTAATTTCAGCGGTTCCGCTGACACCTCACGACGAATATGAAATGATGTTCCGCTATCCGCACGAAAACAAGGGCAAGGAGACGATCCTGCGGATGAGCGGTTATGAAAAATCATCGTCGATAAGCAAACTCTACGATCCCTCGAATTCGCCAAAAGCCCTGCCGTCGGCCAAGCTGCTGGCGCAGTTCGACGACC
>ERZ772893.1483-NODE-1483-length-23064-cov-3.821548_pt1 | contig 23064 bp, 15 predicted proteins | sample MGYA00511482_ERZ772893 | MGnify/ENA primary metagenome ERZ772893 (study PRJEB29015, sample SAMEA2737687) | human gut metagenome | biome: human gut; feature: human-associated habitat; material: faeces | place: China | collected 2012 ... | reverse complement strand
GCATCTCAATTTCCGCATTAGACTTCTTCACAGAATCCTCCGGTAAATTCCCCACCCAAGAAAAAGCGGAAGCCTTTAATTTATTATTAAGATCCCGTTCCGCATCCCATACTTCATTCTCGTACTCGCTCAACTCCTCCTGCCCCTTGGGGCCCTTCACGCTCACCATCTGTCGACGTTGAAAAACATCATCCGTTTTTCGCACCTCCTCCGGGGAAACCATCTTCACTTGATAACTTGCATTCTCCAGCATAAGCTTTACTGTAACAAAATCAACCGTTCCCTTGCGAAAACGCAACTCTCCCATCACGTGCCCTTCCACTTTCCCCTCCAACCGGAACGCACCATTCGACACAATGGTTGAGGCTATCTCACGCTCTTTCCCCTTCTCGATATCAACTACTGCAACTTTCATAAATGTATTACAATTCTCCACTTGCCCCTCAATCACAAACTTCTCCTCTTTCACCTCACGATTGCCACATTCCCAGTTCACCAAACACATGACAAATGCTACATACAATAACAAACTTTTCATCTTACAATATCTCATTATTTACACAAACACTCTACCTCTTGTTTGATCTCCTTCACGTGTTTAGGATTCGAAATCACCCGCCCTTCCTTATCCAATATCAAGAAATAGGGAACACCACCAACCTGATACTTCTCCAAAAAATCTTTGTATCCCTGTTTCGTGAACACGTACTGTGCCCACTTTGCTTGTTTCTTCTCGATAGCAACTTTCCAGGCGTTTAAATCCGTATCACACGAAACCCCAATCACCACGAGATCCTCCGGGAAACGTTCTGCCAACTCCTTGATATCAGGAATTGCCGCAACACACGGCCCACACCATGTTGCCCAAAAATCCACCAACACGTACTTTCCCGTGGGAATAACTTCCGACAACTCACACGCATTCCCGTTGATATCATTCAACGCCAAGTTTACAATCGGGTACCCTTTCGCTGTCAACTTCGCCAACGTACAATTCCGACGAAACGTAGCAAACCGTTCTAGGTCATCAGGAGCCCCCACGATCGTCTTCTCCAGCTCCTCCACTTCTCCCCGAGTCAAATTATATCCCATTCGCAACATCTTATTCCCCAAATAAACCGAAATAGCCGAAGAAGGATGCGCAAGAATAAAATCCTTATCCCCCTTTCCTTGCAATTTCCATAAATTGTACTCGTTAAAATCAGCCTGCACCCGTCCCCCGGTAATCTTAAAATCTGAAGTAATCGGAGCATCCAGAGGAATACTATCATAATGAGATGTCTGCACACGCATCTCCACGTTATCCACGAAAACGGGAGTGTACGTCCATCTAATCTTTTCACCCTCTGTGAGACTCCCGATGTTAGTTGTTATCAACGTGCATAACATCGGCCCCTTCACCCGCCCCCTCAACTCGAAACAACCGTCTTTCACTACAGTTTCACAAATCGTGGTCGTAGGCAACTCTTCCGCCGTCAACAACGAAACCACAATGCTATCCCTCATACCGGGAAGCTGTCCCCGAATTACGAATTCTTTTTCTTGCGCGCTGGAATTAGCGCACAAGAAAATTAAAAACAACAAAATCAACCCGATCTTATTCATACACCTTCACTCCATGTTTGTGTAAAACCTTCACCATCTCCTCCATCTTATCTATAATAATCGGGTATTCCGCATAAGTTTCCCGAAACTCTGCTTCCGACAACTTAAAAATCTCCTCCACGTAAGCCTTCAAATCATACTCTTTCGAGTGAAAATCCGGACCGCCCCATCCGATATCATAAGTAGGTAAATACCCGCATGCCTCAATTGGAGTAGGCACCTCATATTTGGACGATAACTTATAATACTCATCGCTATAACTGTAAAAATCCGCCCAATCATCATCCGGGATAGCAGTAATATTACTACTAATCAAACTTCCCACGAGATTGGTCTTCAACACCTCTTTCTCCTCTGCCGTGAATGCAGACAAATTACTTACAGCAATGACGGTCGACTGCATGCCAGCATAAAAAGAATATTCTACCGGATCGTTATATGATCCATAATTCCATTTAAAATAAACCAAACGATCCAACAACATTAGCGAATAAGGATAAAACATCTCAGGTACGCTTACCAACACCTCCCGTTCAACAAACTCCGTCACCACCTTCTTCTCCTCCAACGCTTTGTAGGGATAACAAATAAAAGAATCTATACCTTGATTGGTTGAAACCATATTCCACTCCAAATGAACTTTGGTATATACCTCCTTCTTACCCCCCATACCATTCACCTCCCGTGCAGTCAATGTATCCGAAAACAATAAATACATACCCGTCCGGTCAAAAAAGCCTCTCCGCAACTCCGCTTCCTCGCCAGTGGCTCCTGCAGGCACGGCAAACAGATTCGCCTCAGATTGGCTATTATCCGGCCAATCCTCTTTACTACAAGCCCATAAACCAGCTATTATCAACAATCCTATTATATACTTCATCTCTTTAATTTTAATTATTCAACATCTTCACCTTTCCTCTCGTTACGAGGATTATCAATCATACCCGTATTCTTGTCCAATTCCACTTTAGGCAAGGGCAACACCCAAGCCGGATCCTCCGGGGTCAACGTAAACCGACGCTTCCAAATCGTCTCATACGTCCACGTTGTTTCATTTCGCACTCTATTCTCAACAACATGATTAATTGTCGTCGCTTGCGGGAATTTTTCCGCCACCTTGTAACGTCTCAAGTCAAACCAACGATGTCCCTCCAAGCAAAGTTCTCGCTGACGTTCTTCCCGAATAAAGCGCACGAGCTCTTCTCCCGAAAGGGCGTTTACCTCTGCCTCGTCAAAAGCTTCCCGCCTAATTCTTCTCTCCCGCAAGTCATTCAATGCCTTTCGGGCTGTCACTTCATCCTCTCCACAAGCTGCCGCTTCCGCTAGATTCAAATAAGCCTCAGACGTCCGCAACACAAATACATCCGACATATCGGGAGTCACGAACGTACGTCCATGCATCTTTTTATACAACAATCCCAAACCATCAGAAGAAACAACGAAATGTTCCAAACGCAAGTCTTTTGCCTCCTCAGGCTTATAAGCCAAATACAACTCATCGGAGATACGCATATCTTGATTCGAAACATAAGTATTGATTGAAGTTTCCGACGTCGCATAAAAAGAAAGTGCCCCCGGCAAAGAAGTAGATCCGGTAGAAAATATCAACTCCGATAAACCGGGATACAAAAACTGTGAATTACTATACCCGTTCAAATCCGTCAAACGCGGTCCTTCTTCTGTCACCAATTTTGCATATTTAGCCGCATTCTCGTAATCACACATATACAAGTATGCGCGGCTCAACATCAATCTCGCTGCCACTACATCTGCCCGCCACACCGACTTCTTCGACACATTCTTCAAATATTTTTCTGCCTCCAACAAATCCGCCACAACCCGCTCGTACACCTCCGACACGGAATTGCGCTGATAATACTTATCTTCGACACTATTCGACAACTTGATCGGCACAGCCGGATCATTTCCCGCTGTAGCCTTGGCGTAGGGTCTCCCGTAAAGATTAACCAAGAAGAAATAGCAACTACCCCGCAAGAAATAACTCTCCCCCTTAATTCTATTTACGTTTTGCACATCCTCCTCTTCAGTCACATCCTCATACGCCTTAATCTCTTCCAAAATAATATTACAAGCATTTATGTGAGAATACAGGTGACGGAAATCTGCCGCATCATCCCATGCAGTCTTCCCTTCCAAATTCTCGTACACCCGGTATTGCCAAGTATGATACCCGTAGATTGTACCGCAAGCCCCTTCTGCCACCCAAGAACTCCCTCTCGTCTGCTGCGCCAACTCATCCGACATCACGTGTAGACAAGGCAAATAATTTTTTCCCGCTATGCCCGAAAATTGCCAACCGTTAGACACGTAAAACCTTTCGAAATAAGCATTCCCTAGTAAAATCTCGTCCAAATCATCATAACCCTTAATATAAGACTTATCCTGCGAGTATTCCTCCAAGAAACCCGAACACCCACACAAAGCCAAGATACAAATGATCAAGTATAAATTTTTCATATTGCCTGCATTATCATGTTAATTAAAAAATGAAGCCACTTTTCGCTCCAACTCCTCTCCCCGCAAATCTACCGCAACAATCTCCCCTTTCGGGTTCAACAAATACATTTTCGGGACACTCGTCACACCGTAACGCTTCGCCTCCGGACAATCCCATCCTTTCAAGGAAGACACGTGTACCCAAGGTAATTCTAACTCCGAGATAGCCTTCGTCCAAGCATCACGCTTATCATCCAACGACACACTATAAATCTCGAATCCCTTATCCCTGAATCGCTCGTAAATCGCCTTCAAGTTCGGGATCTCCTTCCGACAAGGCCCGCACCACGATGCCCAAAAATCCAACAACACATACTTCCCTCGCAACGAGTACAACGAAACATGTTTCTCCTCCGGTGTCGTCAAATCAATATCCGGAGCAATTCCTCCCATTTGCGTTGGTTTCATGTAATCGATATGACCTTTCAACGATCTCCCCGCCGCAGAAGCTTTCACCTCCGGTGCCAAACGCTCGTAATCTTTAGCAATCTCCTCAAACGGATATTTCGACAAAAGTAGATCTTCCATGAAATAAGCAATAGATACCCTGTTCAAATTAGAATCGATAAATGCTTCCAATGACACATCTTTCTGATCCATCACGTAACCGAACATCACGGCAAAAGTACGAGTAAATTGCAACTCTCCAGCCCGTTTCATCACCGCCTGCTCGGGACTTCCCTTCACCGTGCAAGAATTCCGCATGTTTTTATCTCCTAAAAATCCTACAATCTCAACTACAATCGGTTCCCGATCCAGTAAAATAGTTTCTGTTCCCGATCCCATGGAAAGTGTCAACCTTTTTTCCCCCGTGAATTCCTTACCCATGTGAAACTTACCATCTCGAACAACAGCACTATCAACCACCCGGGCATCCTCGCCCCAACCATCCAGCAAACAAACGATTTGTCCATCAGCCCCTTCCCAAGTTCCGGAAATGGAATACTTCTCCACATGATTACACGCCCCAACAAAAAAAGCAATAAAAAGAATATATATATATTTCATCACACCTTATAATTTAAAAAGTTACATTCAATCCAAAAGTAAATGTTGGTCGTTCCGAAAGCTGTACTTCCGTAAAACCACTCTGCACGGGAGTCTGCCCCTTCAGCTTACTATTTGTCACGATAAACGGATTGCTCACCGAAGCGGAAACCTCCAGTAACGAAATACCCCAACGTTCAGTATCAAACGAATAAGTCAATCCCAGATTAGTACATTTCAAATAATCTGCACTCACCACCCGAATATTACTATAATTATACATCTCCCACTTTGTATCCGCAATCTCTGGAACTTGCCCGGAGGTAAAACAGGACCAGTGACTCAAGCTAGAAGACGAACCGCCATCTATCATAAATGCAGGAATATTTGTATATTTTTCATCCCCAGGATGTTGCCAACGTTTCAGAAAAATTTTATTCAAATTACTCTCCGGACGCACCCTAGCTCCATTATCCGCATACAACTTAAACAAACGCGTCTTCGCCCCCAAACTATAAGAGAACGCCGCATTCAAACGCCACCTCTTATAATTCACCGTTGTGTTCAATCCCCCGAATATAATCGGCTCCCTTCTTCCCGACTCCTCCAACACTTGCGTAAACACCTCGTATTTCGACTTCCCGTGAAGTGATTCCTGCTCCTCTTCCATATCATCAAACATCGGCAAGCCCTTTGCGTCTAATCCCGTGAACTTGTAAGAGTAAAACGAACTCACAGACTTACCCTTTACCACGGCAGTCCCGTTCAAAAAATTCATACGTTCGAACTGATCTGCCCCGGGTAACGAATTCACCTCATTATTCGTGTGAGTAAATGACGTAGACACGTACCAACGCAGATTTTCCTTCCGAATCGGATTCAGCGTAAGTGCAAAATCATACCCGCTATTCACAATCTCTCCCCCGTTCACCACGTAAGAAGTCATACCATTCACTCCCGAAATCTCCTTGTTCAAATAAGCATCCTCTGTCTTCTTCCGGTAATACGAGGCCACCACCATTAAACGACGCTGAAACATGGAAAACTCCACACCCACATTCAACGAACCCGTTTTCTCCCACTTCAAATCCGGGTTCGGATAAGTAGTGATCGACGAAACATACTCCCCGTAATGATCATTATACGGCTTCTTCGAAATAATCGCCACGGGAGACTGTCCGTCTAGCATATTCCCTTGATACCCATAGGACATTTTCAACCGCAAATCATCAAACCAATCCTGCTCCCCTTTAAAATGCTCCATCACGTTATAATTAAACGAAGCCGACCATATCGGTAAAAGCTTATCATTACTTCTCTCTCCAAACTGATTCGAGCCATCATACCGTACATTGGCATTCACGGTAAACCAATTCCCGTAACTATAGGAGATACTACCGTACCATGACAACATATTACTCAAATTATCCGTCACCACCGGTACATTCTCTGACATCCAATTCGCATAGGACGTGTACACCGTCGGATCAACCACGATAAACTGTTTCCCGCGCTCCGGATCATATCCCCGGGTAATATTCTTGTACGCATCATATTTCGTGGAATTCGTTTCCATACCCACCGATGCGTTGATATTATGCTGTTGCTCCACACCCCAATAGCGATTCAAGTCTGCCTGCAAACGAAACATATATGACTTGTTTCTAGATTTATCCACCGTCAATTCTCCCCCTCTCGGCATTCCGGAAGTTTCATCCGCTCCCGCCTCATCAGCACTTCTCCGAATCAGAGCAGCATGATAAGTCTTCGTTCCCCAATACCCCTCAATATCCGTATTCGCCACCGAATAAGACAAAATCGTTGAAATTTTCAACCATTCCCAAGGCTTCACATCCAGATTTGCCCGGAAAGTAACAGAAGAACCCTCCTGCCGCTTACTACTATTCTCCAACTCGTTCAGAATATTGTAGTCATAGTACGAGAAACCACTTGGAATCAAGTAAAAACTATACTTTCCCTCTTCTGTGTAAGCCGGAATCGCCCGACTCGTATTATAAGCATAATTAATCGGGGCAATCTCCTCTTGATAATACTTTCGTTTTGACGTGTTCGCATTCACGTTAAACGAAGCTGCCAACCAAGGCGTGAAATTCATATCCAAATTCAACGTCCCCGTGTAACGCCTGTCAAGATTAGGCTTCACCACATCCTCCTCGATATTCACTCCCACGGAAGAATAATAACGGACTTTTTCCGTTCCTCCCGTCACGCTCACCGTGTGAGAAGAAGAAAACGCATCCCTCGTCAACAACTTAAACCAATCCGTGTTCTCCTTTCCTAGATAAGCCACCTGTTTCTCAAACTCTTCGTAGGAGATCGTGCGGTTATACAACTCCCGCAGTAACTTCTCGTATCCAACCCAAGTAACACTTGTCGCATATTGGTAACCAGCCTCCGCCAACTCACGGGAAACATTCAACCGCTCCTTGGCGTTCATCAAATCAATATTCCGGTCTGAATAACGCGGTCTTAACTTCAATGTTGCCGTACCCCGGTAAGAAATTTGGGGTTCTCCCACGTGGCCCCGCTTCGTGGTAATCACGATCACTCCATTGGCAGCTTTCGTTCCGTAAAGAGCTGTCGCCGAAGCATCCTTCAACACGTCAATACGCTCTATATCCTGCGGGTTAATACCCGAAATCGCATTACCAATACGATTAATATAATCCGGATCGTTCAACTCGTCCGGCGAAATCTGCACCGGGTCCTGCACGATCACACCATCTATGACCCACAACGGTTCCCGATTCCCGATCAACGTCGAAGTTCCTCGAATCCTAATTTTCGGGGCAACACCCGATTCTCCGGAATTAGTCATCACCATCAAATCGGGAATCTGCCCTTCCAGCATCTTGTCCAACGTCGATACTCCCGGAATCATGATATCCTCCATTTTTACCGAAGACACAGCACTCGTTGACTTCCGACGATCAATCACCTGATACCCCGTAATTACCACTTCCTCCATTTCGTTCATATCTTCTTCCAACACTACGGTCAATTCTGTTTGTCCCCTCCACTTCACCTCTTTTGTCTTCATTCCCACGAACGAAAATAATAACGTTACCGAATCCCGTTTAGGAATCGTAATCACGAAATCTCCTGAAATTCCCGTGGCAACCCCTGTCGTTGTTCCTTTCAAAACTACCGTTACTCCCGGTAACATCCCACCCCGAGAATCCTTCACGACTCCTTTCACTGTTACTCCTTTCAAAGAATCCTGTACAGACATAGGCTGCCCGCTCTTTATCACCACCACCCTATTCTGTATTTCGTAATAAAGATTCGTTCCTTTCAGCAACATATCAAGAATCGCCTCCAACGACGCATCTTTAAACACGGCACTGACATTAGTCACCTTTGACACATCGGACACATTATAGAAAAAAGTAATATCACTCTTCTTTTCTAATGTCCAGATTACCTCTTCCAACGTAACCCCTTTCATATCGAGGCTCATTTTGATATGTTGTCCCCTCACCCCGGCAGACAACGTCATCATGGAACAGAATAGTAGACACGTACACAACTTCATAATTCTAAAAATTTTCACGTACTTTCCCCTACAAGGAAAGCAGTCTTTCCACTTTTTTTTCATAACTTTGTTATTCGATTTAATTAAACTTGTATTTATACGAGGTAAAAACTAGAGCAGGTGATGTTCGCAGCATCATCTGTTTTTTTATTTCAACCCAATCACAATCTTTTTTCCTTTCACATCAACCGACAATTTATCCGTTGTCCGTAACACATCTAGAATAGGAGTAATTTCTTCACTCCGGTCCAACTTCCCGGCAAAAAGCATGCTTTTAACCGATTCATCCAAATAAACTACTTCCACGCCATACCACCGGGCCAATGTTCTCATGATATCCTCCAATCGATCCTGACGGAAAATAAACCGCCCGTTTTTCCATGCCATAAATAAGTCCGGGTCAACCTCTCTCACCCGCATCTTCACGCTACGCCGACACCATTCCGCTTGTTGATTCGGTTTTATCTCCATCTTTTCCTTTTTCTCGAAACCGGAGAAAACAGTTACCACTCCCTGCAATAATGTCGTCTGCACATTCATTTCATCCGAATACGCTTTCACGTTAAATTCCGTCCCGGTCACCATAACATCCATGTCTTTCGTTTTCACGATAAACGGATGTTCTTTCGAAGCCGTCACGTGAAAATAAGCCTCTCCCTCCAAAGTAACCTCTCGCCTCTCTCCCGTGAAATGCTTGGGAAACGTAATCACGCTCTCCGCATTCAAGTACACCCGAGTTCCATCACTCAAAATCAGGTTATACTCGCCCCCTGTAGGGACAATAATCTTATTCATCACCTCTTTCTCACCCATCCTCGAAGCCGGCCGATACTCCACCCGGGAAGAATCATTCACAATAACAATCCCGCTTTCTTCCAAAACTTTGCTCGTCTTATGGTCATCCAACTCGATCTCCTGCCCATCATCCAATACCAATAAGGCCTTTGCCCGTCCCGGTTCTATTGTCACTTGAGCTAACTGATTCGCCTCATTCTGCTTCAACTCATTCATCCAGATTGTTACCCCGATAACACACAACACCAATATTGCCGCAGCATATCCCCACAATTTATTCATTTTTCCACGAACACCCAACCCGATCTCCCGATCATAAACCATCGCATACTTTTTCATGTCAATCGAGGCCCTCTTCTCTACATACCGACTCACTTTTTCCCGATTAGTCAATTTCCGGTAAAGCACTTCATTCTCCGGCCCCAACTGCCTCCAAGCTTCCAGCTCCCGTCGCTCGACGTCATCCAACCCTTCCCATAGCTGTTTGGCGATTAAATAACAAATCCGCTTATTTTGTGAAATGATATCCATATGTTTTCCAATTATTACATTCATATAACAACTGAAAAAACAAAAACGATGAATCCCCTTGCAAAAAAATTATTTTTTATTCATCTCTTTTTCGAAAACAAACAAATCAAAAGACATGAATACCAGACATATAAAAACTAAGACCAGCTAGTAAAATCCAACAAGAAAAGAAGATAAAAATAATCCTTCAACAGCCCCTTCAACTTCTTATAAGCATTCTGTTTCAGCGTTCGCACCGAATTAATCGAAATCCCTAACTTCTCCGCGATCTCTCCATTTGAAAGTTCTTGAAGCGACAACAAAATAACTTTCCGGGACTGTGGAGCCAACTCATCTATCGCCTTATAAATTATCGCGTAGACCTCTTCTTCTATCACGTTATCCCGCAAATATTCCTCCGACTCCAACATTCCTTTTTGTACATACCGGGCGACAATCGCATCATGTTTCAATTCATTCAAGGCCAAATTCCTTGCGGTCGTGTATAAAAAACCTTTCACTTTATCCTTCGTCTCGAATGTCATATTTCCACGCCACAACTGGATAAAACACTCTTGGGCAACATCTGCCGCCGCCTCCATATCATCCAGATACTTATCGGCAAACATCACGATGGAAGAGAAATTCTCTTCAAAAAAAGCCTTGAATACCAATCGGTCCTTACTATTTATCCCAGTCAGTACATCCATGAGAAAAACTATACTTATAAATTGCTTTCCCTATTATCTCCTCAAAAGTATAAAATATTTTGACATCTTTATCATTCAATCCTAACAACATAATTACAACAAAGAGGGTGCCTCCCACACAAAAGACACCCCCTCCGCCTCCCCGTCACACAAAGGAAAGCTAATTATCAATCAGTTTTCCATATATTTCATTCTATTTCTAACTCAATATCTGACGGGGGCATACAAATTTGATCATTACAGCACTGGTAACGCAAAAGACAAACAATCATACCACTACCGGAAAACTCTTGACGAAAAAGAACTTCATTTTTATAAACAAGTGTACCCGCAGAATTATACGCTTCGCTAGCAGGTGATTGCAAGTCACCAACCCGACTAATACCCGAATCTAAACGGAAATCAACCTTTACTGGTAAAAATGGGTCCATGTCAGCCACATGTGCATAGATATGATATCCCTTACAAATTTTTAAGCGAATAGTTACCAAACGATTGCCGTTAGGAAGTGTATCTGCAGAAATAAATGCTTTTACAGGATTCTTCTCATCACATTCTTCTAAAGGGGTAGGCTCCATTTTAGCCTGTTCCTCCTTTTCCCACACGCTGTAATCATTACCCGGTACATTTTTATCGCGAGTATTAACCATAAACACCCAACCTCCCGCTTCAGTAAAGAAAAGACGTTTTTCGTTCGTTTCATACCAAGCGCGCCAGTCCTCCGGTGTCCCGAAACGACACAAAGTATAACGTGTCAAAAGGCGGCGGGCTTTAGTAATATCCTCTCCCGTTTCCCACAAAGAAATAGCCTTATCCAAAAGCCGAATATCATTATTAGGGATTCCCAAACTCCGAACATCCTCGTCAATAAGAAAAGTAGAAGTTCCATTTTTAGGAATAAAATAAGGATAATTATTCGTGAAGTAATCCCAGTACCCTTTTTCATCCGTCCCGAACAGGAGGTACAAATCCCCGAATTCTTTCTGCAAATACTCATCATAAGTGAGTGGTTTTGAATATTCCCATTTCAAATGAATTTCCTCATACCTTTCCAATTTCTCTCCTCGGGCTCGCTTTTCCATGGCTTTTTGTTTCAATTCCTCCATTGACTTATTAAGAGACTCCTGAAATTTCAGCGACTCCCGGTATGCCTTATCAGAGGAATTAAAGGCATTCCAGCCGACAAATTCCCGTGTAGCCATTCCCCGGTACTTTCTCGCTATCGGCGTTTGCCCAGCGAATTGGGATATATACACGATCGCATTAGCAAAAACATTTTTCGCCTCTTCCGTCATATCATCCGGTGAAGCCGCAAATCCCCAGTGCAAAAAATTACCGTGCCGCCCGATGGCCACGGCATGTAACCCTTTGCCCGAAACTCCACCCGAAATAAACTCCGCTTCCGGCGAATCTTCAAAACCTCCGGGATGAGTAATTAAACCGATACGCATACCGGGATGAGTCAGATAACTCCTTTTCTGAACCTGCCACATAGGCAAGGAGTCCGGGGCTACGCCTTTCTCTCCAAACGGGTAATACATCTTTTTCCCGGCCTCCGGAGTCTCTTCCGTTTTAATTGTCATTTTCACGGGGAAAGGTCCCTTAAATACCGAATGCTCCATACGAATATGGTGAGCATGACCATATAAACAGTGACAATAAGCATCCATTTTCAAACCAATAGCGGCACCGATCTCATCCGTCATCTGGGCAATCATCAGCATCGGGCGAGAGAAATCATCAGGCACATATTTGGCCCTTACCCTATACCCGTTTTTGTCCAGTCGCTCGGGCTCTATTGGCCGTGGAACACCATCCATAATTGTCACATCATAATTATCCGACATATCCACCGTGTAATCATTGGCATGAACAACCGTCACTTGTTTAAAATAATACTTCAATAGTTTTTCAAAAGAATGCATACGTTTTTTAGCACTCTCCGCTATTTCCGTGGAATCATGAGAAGTGACGAAATACTCAAAATCCGGAGTACCGCCAACGTATAATATTTTCAAATTCTTTTTATGTATACCGGCATCTACGCTTTGGCACAACACCAAGCATAAAATGATACTCAAAATAGTACTGATTTTCATAACGTCCAAGGGTATAGTTTAATAATTTTGTGTCAAATAAGGATTTAACGCTGTTACATCTTGCGGGAAAGCGAATATCCACAATGGGGAATCTGGGCTCAATTCGTATGTACAAGTAATCGTTTCCGTCTTGACAGGTTTACCTGTTTCATCCCGTTCCGTAACTTGGGTATAAGTAATTTCCCGGTGAAGGGTCTCGGCATACTTCTCTTCCGTGTTCCAACGTTTTAGGTTGATAAAATTTTTAAAGGTATAGAAGTTCTCCACACGAGACACTTTTTTCAGCCAATCAAATGCCTTCTCGGGTGTCTCTGCGGAAACTTCAGAATAAGTCCCCGCAAGGAGACGTTTCTCCCGAATCCCATTAATGATTTCCATGGCTTTTTTTGTTTCTCCATCACGAATGTAGTATTCGGCCTGCACCAGATACATATCTACCGTTGTCAATCCGATCGAACTATAATATACATCATTGACCGTCGGGAATGGTAAATTTTCCAACCCGTTATATTCCAAAGCCTGATTCGGTTGAATCAATGGAGTCTGCGTTGCCAAATAGGTATCTGTCAACAATGCGGTATGGTAAATATGATTCGCTTCCAGCTCATCCCAAAATTCATACGTGAAAGGCATCGTACCCCACCAAGACGGGGTCTCCCAAAGTTCTTCTTCGCAAGTCAGGTAATAGCGTGAAAATTCATAGACTTCAATTCCATATTGTGCTTTATTCATTTCCGAAAGAGCCAACTTATCGTTGTAATCATCGATGGTATTTTTCAGTTTCAGTGATGCCTCCGCAGCTTCAAATGCCCCGTCATAATCACGCATGGACATCAGGATTTTAGCTTTTGCAGCGTAAGCAAAAGCTAATCCGACACGCATCTTTGCCGGATTCTCCGGCAAACTGTTCAAGGCAAATGCGGCATCCAAATCTTTCAAAATAGCTTCATACACCTCTGCCACGGTCTTCTTGTCATCGGGGACGGCCAATTCGTCTGTTTCCAAAATATAAACGATACCCGGATCCGTTGCAGCCGTGGCCGGATCATAAGCTTCGGCATAAAGGTTCACCAAAATATAATGACACCATGCCCGGAGCAGCAAAGCTTCCGCTTTTAATTGATCAGCTTTGGCACGATTTCCAGTTGCCCCATCAATATTCAACAATACGGCATTTGCCACCTTACCGATAATGGCATACAAATTAGAATATTTGTCATCGGTAGCCGTCAACGCTGCCCGATCAGCCGTTTCGTCCCACGTCGCAAAAACACCATTCAAAGTTTTAATCTTCTCAGTCAACAGATTGGGAACATTTACAAACTGGGGGAAAATATCATTCATCATAAAGGCAACATCTTCACAACTAACATCATAATGGGCGTTCAACACCAAGTCCAAATCCTCTACCCGGTTCAAAATATTTTTCCCCTTGGGGTCTATTTCCGTAAAATCGGAGCAACCAGTCAGCCACCCAATAAGCAAAGTTATTAATACATATTTCTTCATTTTCATAACATCAACACGTTAAAAATTAAAATTAAGCCCGAGAACATATGACATCTGTTTCCGAACACCCATGGTTTCAGGGTCTATGCCTACCTTATTCTTTTTCCAAAGGACAGGGAGGTTATCAATTTGAAAACGCACTTGCAAATTATTCAAGCCAATGGCATGAACCACTTCCCGCGGTACATCATAACCTAAAGTAAGGTTCCGGATTTTAAGGAAATCTGCCGGTTGTACAAAAATATCCGTATCTAAATAAACACTGGTCGTTGTAGCCGTATAACACCATTCCCCAATTCCCGGTACATCCGTATCGGTATTCGTTGGCGACCAAGCATCCAAATAATAATCCGCCATAGGATAAATCGGATTCAATCTCCACACGGGTGCATATTGCCGGCAACGCATCTTGTGCCCGCCATAATATACCATCATAAAATTCAAACTGAAACCTTTGTAATGGAATGAATTATTCATCGCCAAGGTTACTTTTGGATCTGATTGTCCACTATACACGAGAGCCCCCGTTGGTTCTGTTTGTATATCTATCGAGAACACTTTTCGCCCATCTTCTGTCCAATACATCGGTTGCCCTAACTCATCCTGCCTTTCTCCATCTCCCTCTTGGTTCAAACCGGCATAACGATAAGAAAACAAAGCGCTAGTCGGATAACCTTTTTTAAAACCTGATGAGACTAATTCTCTCGCACGCATTGTTTGTAATTCGATGTTAGTGATTTTATTCTTATTATAAGAGGCTGTCAAAGAGGCTGTCCACGAGAATCCTCCCTCCTTCTTAGCTCGGAACAAATCACCGGAAACAATCATTTCCACGCCATTATTCGTCATGTCAGCCATATTCATATTCATGGAAGAAAAACCTTTCGTCGGTTCTAATGTCTTTTGAGAAAAAATATCACTTCCTTTTTTGTTATACCAGTCCACACTTCCCCGCAAACGATGGTCAAAAAGAGAAAAATCAATACCGACATTAATCGTGGAGGTCTTTTCCCACTTTAGATTGGGATTAGCCGGTGATTCAACCTTTGCCATCGGTTGCTTCGTGTACCTATTCGTCGTACCGGTGGACGCCGTCATGTAAGAAGTTGTTCCCTGGTAAATATTACCTGTCCTTCCATAACTGACACGCAATTTCAAATTGTTCAACCAAACAAAGTCCTGCATGAAAGCCTCCCGGTTAAGGTTCCAACTCGCACCTACCGACCACAAGGGCTTGCCCCGGAACTTGGCATTTGCTCCAAACAAATCTGCGTAATCCTTGCGGAAAGAGGCGAATGCATTATAACGATTGTCATAAGTGTAAGTCACATTCATGTATCCGGAAGCATAACGATGATGTTCCTCCGGCACAATATCTATAGCGTTTCCGATATATTTGTAATAAACCGAACCATAATAGACATTGGCAAAATATGGATTCGCACTATATAAATTTTTCAAATACGGGAAATCCACGGTCATCGCCCCATGAGACTGCAACATATCGTCATACCCCAGCAACAAATTTTTCGTTCCTTTGCTACGAGTTTCCCTGAACTCAAACCCACCAAGGAAATCAATGGAATGTTTCTCGGCAAAAGTACGTTGCAGATTCAACTGACCACGTGCGGTCCAATAGTCTCCGCGAGTATCCTCGGTTGTTAATTTACCACCATTTTCAGGAATCAGATATTGTCCGGGGCCTTGCGTATAGTAATTTCTCAACATCCGCATCACGTAACTATCCGCTTCCGAATAATTGGAAATGTTTTGCCGTTCCGTTTCATAAATAAAAGACGTATTCACTGTCAAACCGTCAATAATTTTAAATACCAATTCACCCTGGTAACGCATATTACGACGGTCCGTGATTTTCTGATCATACCCTAATTCTTCCAAATGATTGAAGTTCATTGTCTTCAATGCCGAATCTTCATCATCTTTCGTATAATAATGATTAAACATACCGGTACTGTAATAATTATAACTACCATCATCATTCAACAAACGAGTATACGGTGGAACTCCGAACGGATCAGTTGCATATTCACTCGCACTCTCTTTTATTTTAGAGATAATGCCTGTTGCTCCAAAATTTACCGACAACCATTTTTTCATATCATAGAAAACTCGATAGGCAATATTCACCTGATTGTCATAAGATTGAACAATACCGTTATTGTCACGTCGATAATTAACTACTAAATTTGAATTGAATTTTTCCGTTTGCGTGCGAAAAGCCAAATTGTACTGCTGCAAAAATTGACGACGAAGCACATGTTTTTCAAATTCCTTGGCAAAATTATTTTTACGCAAATCAGCTTTAATACTCTCCAGTTCAGCCTTATCAATTTGTTTCGTGGCATATTGGTAATAAGCATGTTGAATGGGTGTTATGTATGACGATTTGTTATAAGCACTTGCAAAACTGGAAATAGGATCAGCTTCATCCCGATTTCGAAAAAAATAGTAATCCCAATAATCACTTTCCACATCCACGTGTTCTGCCGGTGACATGTAAAAATTATCGTGATAATCCAAGTTCTTTTTTTCAAAAATGGAAAGATTACCGGAAAATTCTATTTCGGTACTCCCCATTTGTTTTGCCTTCTTCGTAGTAATCACTATAATCCCATTAGAAGCCCTAGCCCCGTAAATTGCAGCGGCAGCAGCATCTTTCAACACGGTTACACTCTCTATGTCATAAGGATTCAGGTCTTCGATTTTACCCTCCATAGGCAACCCGTCCACGACCAACAGAGGTGCCGTCTCGGCATACAAACTACTGGTACCCCGAATCATCGTCTTGTCACCATATGTTACCAAACCAGCCACACGTCCTTCCAGGTTATCCAAAATGTTCGCTGTATAACGCTCTTCCAGTTGACGAGCTGAAATCGTAGAGGCCGCCCCCGTCACCTTTTCACGCGTGATCGTCTGGTAACCAGTCACCACAACCTCATCCATCTCGCTCACGTCATCTTCCAACACAACACGAAGCTCCGGTTCGCCCCTCCATCTCACTTCCTTCGTCTGCATTCCCACGAACGAGAAAACCAAGATCAGAGAATCCCGTTTAGGAAGCGTTATAACAAAATCTCCTGCAATTCCAGTAGCCACCCCCGTCGTCGTACCCTTCAATACGACTGTTACCCCGGGCAAAGCCGCTCCTCGAGAGTCCTTCACGACACCTTTAACCGTCACACGCTCCTCTTTCCCGGCATGTTTCGTAAGTATGATCACCCCATTGTCATACAAACACTTGATCCCTTTACCGGCAAAAACTTCTTCCAACAAATCCATCACTTCTCGATCTTCTACCCGTACATCAAAACGAGGAATTGCCTTCACGTACTCACTCTTGTACATAAAACGAATACCCGTTTGCTCCTTAATCTCCCGAAGAAATTCTTCCACACTACAATTTTTCATGTCCACACTGACCACCTGATTCTGGGCAACCACGTCGCCCCGAACCTGTACCAGTAACACGAACATCAGAAAACACATCATTTTCATCACTCTAAAGATTTTTTGAGCCGAGCGTAAATTTCCTTTACATTCTCCACTTTTTTTCATAACTTTGTCGATAATAGATTATTATTAGCCAGAGCCAACTGGCGTTCACTACAAGACGGAAAGACCTGCCAGTTTTTCCGTTTTTATTTTATGCTCACTACAATCGTTTTATTTTTCACGCTAAAATGCGCCCCCGTGCTTATCTTCAGGAAATGCAGGAACTCTTCCACCTCGCCATACCGCTTCATATCACCGGACAAGCGGATTTCCTTCAATTCTTCATCGGCATACACCACATCGCAATCATACCATAAAACCAATTTGTTCATCACGTCCTCCAGCCGATCATCGCTAAAAACAAAATCCCCGTTCGTCCAATCGATATACTTCCTGATGTCAACCTCTTTCACCACGATCCCGCTCGTCTCCACGTCGCAAACGGCCAGTTGATTCGGTTTCAACATCACTTGGCTGGTTCCATTTTCCACGCCCACTCGTCCCTTTACCAGCACAGACTCCACGACCTTCTCCTTCCGGGAATTCACGTTGAATTCCGTCCCGACTGCCGCCACTTCCACCCCGTTCGCCTCCACGACAAACGGGTGGTCCGCATCCGCTTGCACCTTGAAATAAGCCTCTCCCTTCAACCGCACCACTCTCTTCTTCCCCACAAAACGCACCGGATAGACCAGCTCGCTCTCGGAATTCACCCACACCTCGGACCCGTCTGCCAACACGATCCGGTACTCTCCCCCTCGATTCACCACCAGCTTGTTATACACCACGTCCCCTGTCTCTTCCGCAGTCACCGAATCCCGGTAAGCCACCATCCCTTCCTGTTCCACGTCAATAGCAACCGCCTGTTGCTCCCGCAACGACTTCCGTTCCTTTCCCAACTCCACCACGTCCCCCGTCGAAAGAAACAACCGTGCCTTGGAAGAACCGTGATGGATCACCCCGCTTTCTGCCAATGGCATATTCCTCACCTCTCCTGTCCACCAGTAATACCCGCCCCCGGCCAAGAGCAAAACACTCACGCAAGCGGCAACTGCCACGGCTCGCCGGAACATCGCCCTCTTCCTTGCCATCTGCCGGAAACGTCGTTCGCCTTTCCGGCTAACCAACCTTTCCCGCATCACCCAGCGCTGACGCAAAAACTCTCGTTGCAAATCCTCGAAATACCGGCGATTCTCCTCCTTCTCACCCAACCAACTTTCCACTTCCCGCACCTCCTCCGAAGAGAGTGATTCTCCCTGCCAGTATTCAAGTAATCGTATATCCCGTTCTTCTTGATTCATATTATTCTACTCAATATTCATATATAATAGACATCAACAAGCAAAACGGTTGACAAGAAAATGAAAATATTTTCAAAAATTATCGTGATGATTGATTTTTCTCCTCCTAGAGAGCATATTAAAGATACAACTAAAATCGCTACCTTTACGAACACCCTTATTAGCAAGTAGCCCAAGTAAGCTGGAATTTGTCCCTATAAAATAAAAATTTCAATAAAACACCTAACAGTTAGAACTATTATTCTGTGATCAAACTATTATAATAGACTTATCCAATCATTAACAATTACTATTATAACCTAATATTTTATCATTTCAATAGGACAGGAATAGGGCCGGAATGGGAGCGGAATGGGAGCGGCTCACAATATGATAACAACATCATAGCATTTTAGTAACACTATTTTACATTTATTCAAACAAACCTTTTGTCAAACATTCCTAGATCAGAACGCTTACCACCATCTTCTCGGAACCTAAAGTTTCGGGGATTTATGACAAGATTTTCCAAACAATCGAGACCTTCTATGATCTTCCCCGTAAACAAGCACGTACAACAAAAAAGCCGTATCAGAAACAATCCCCCTCAACGTCTTCAGACTACGCACCAATAACGTTTTTACCGTGGCCACCGAAATTCCCAGTAATTCCGCCACCTCGGCATATTTCATATTTTTCAAATGCACGCATTCCAACACCTCCCGGCTTCTAGGCGGTAACACGTCAAGCGCTTTCAGCACCTGATCTATCATGTCTTCGTGCGTCACCTCCTCATCCTCCCACACCCTTTCCACAACCGATATATCCGGAATCCGCCGCATCCGACTCTGATCCTTCACCTTTCGGATAGCCATATTCCGCACGGAAACATACAAATACGACCGAACCCGTTCCCCCTCCAGATTCTCATTCAACTTCTTCTCCCACAACCGCACGAAAAAGTCCTGCACTAAATCTTCCGCCTCCCCCATATCATTCAATATCGTATCAGCCCACAAAACCAATTCATCGTAAAAACGATCGTACAACTCATCCACAGAGAAAACCTTCCCTCCAGAAAAATGAATCGTATGTCCCTGTTTCCCTCGCACGTATTGAGTATTATTGCTTTTATATCTAAACTCAAAAATAGACAAGATTTCTTCATTTTCCAAAAGGCCGATCACTTTTCCTGAAAAACAGAGCTAAATCATATTTCCATCCGGTCTCATTAATCCAAAAAGGCAACCCTCACATGGAAGATTGCCTTTATTAACGATTTCAAATCATTACTTTTTCAGTAACTGTTCCTTGATGATTTGCTCGTGTTTTTCTGGTTGCGCACCCACATCAATAATAGGCTTTCCACCAACAGGAATAAAAAATAAGGTAGGCAAAGCGACCACGTTAAACATCGTGCAAAGTTCTTTTTCCTTGTCTGCATTCACTTTCAAGAACAAAACCTGATCCTTGTACTTTTCTGCCATCTTTTCCAATTCCGGGATCAGACGCATACAAGGCCCACACCATGTCGCCCAAAAATCAATGACCACGGGTTTATCTCCCTTGAACACGAACTCTTTATCTTTACGATAATCGTAAATATGCTCCAGAAAATATTCACGGGTAATCGGGTTTAATTTTCCGGGGACAATTTGCGTTGCAATATCTTCAATCACGTCATCCTTCACTTCCGCCAAATCAAAAGACTGGAAATAAATCTTCTGTTTCTGGTAATCGATAGAGATAATTCCTCTCTTTAAAATTTCAGTTCCTAACACAGAACGTGCCAAATTCTTATTCTCCGTCACCACAACATCAGTTAAATGCTCCTTCACAAAATCACAAGTACCAACAATTTTAGTTTCAGAAGTTTTTTCCGTTTCCTTATATCCATTCGTGATGAAAGCCTCTCCACCCCTATTCCCAGAAAGTTTGGCATAATCATCCGCTTTCATGGCAATCATCCCGTCATACCAAGTATCAAACAATACCGGATAAGCAACTCCATCAAGTATCACTTGGCAAACTACCGGTAATCCCGGTAGGGGATTCGCCAAATCTGCACGATGGTCCAGTTTCATATACGAGGGCCGATAAGGTTTAGAAGTTGTTATTTTCTTACGTTGTGCATCAATCGTCAAGACCACGTTCTGGAACAACGTACTTCCTATAATTCCTGCCACCCCCAATTTCCGTAAATAAGGTTCGTCTTCTAGAACGAAAGCTGAAATACCATTACCGAACACGTTGTTTCCAAAAGCGATCGAATTAATGGACACGATGCCAGTTGTCGCCACCTGTTTGTACAAAAAATTGGTATAGGGTAAACGACCTGCCACATTCGTGTCAATATGGAATTTTTCCACGTATTCCGGTAATATTGCCGTATGTCCAGCCAAATCCAACACAAACGGAGCAACTTCCCCGTTCACGATCACATCCAGAATGATTTTCCCATCTACCTCCCGGTAATCTTTTACCTCTGTAGCCGAGTTCTTTGTTTGAGCAAACGTAATCATCGAAATGAACATCAACCCCAAGAATATAATTAATTTATGATTCATATCTTCTAAAATTTAGTAATTTTCACCTTTTTCTCTTTCCCGTCTTTCAAAACAACGATCTCCGTCGAATTTCCCTCTACAGCATTCAACAACGCATCCACCTCTAATTGACTTTGTCCCAATTCAGATAAATCTTTACCATTAATCCGAATCACTTGATCACCCAACGCGACCTCATCTTTCAAACTATCCCACACTAACGTAACCTCAAAATGTCCTTTCACGGGCAAAATACCCACATTCCACAATTCTTGCTTTCCCTGTCCATCTTCAACACGATCCTCGTAAGGGAAAAAATAAAAACGCCCGCGAATGTAATCAATCACCACCTTACCGTATTTCAGCATATCTACCCCCATAATAGAACTTCCGCTCCGAGTAGTAACACTTTCAAAATTCGTGAACTTTTTTCCCAAGAAATTAACCTCGTCAAAACGTACCTTGACGATCTCCTTCGCATTGTCCATATTCAGCCCTCCGATACCCAGTGCATTTATCCCAAATGCCTTCTCCAATGAATGAGTACTCTTCATTTCTTTCAATGCCTCGTAATCATTGTAAAACAAATGCAATAAACCGTCTGCCCCCGTGTCAAACATTACAGGCTTTTTTACTCCTCCAAAATCAACGTCCACAAACGGTTGAGGGACACCGCCAACCATAGGCACGCCCTCCGTAATTTTCAAACCTGAAGGACGATAAGGGTAATTTATAATCATAATTTGCTCACAGGCATCAAAAGTAAGTACTGCCTGCCCGAAAGCATCACTACCTAATAACCCAACTACTCCCAATTCTTTAAAAAAGCCATTCTGAGGAAATATCAGACTTTTTATTTCAGCTAATTTATAATTCGGACTCAGCTGTACATTGGACAAAATAGCTTCCTGATAAGAAACACGATTACCGTTCATGTCACTCACGCCAAGGTCCCCTCCTGCCGCAACAGCTTTCATTTCAACGGCCGCTTCCCGTATCGTCCCGGTCGTTCCTCCCGTATCCACGATATACTTCACCGTCACGCCATTTACCGTAACAGGAATAATAATTTTATCGTGGATAAACTCATAATGAATCGTGTCACATATTCGTCGAGAAACCGCCTGTTGAGCAACTCCCCGCACGAATAATGACATCATCATCACGCACACGAATAATATTTTTAACTTTACCATAAATTACTTCTTTTCGTACACGATAGTCTTCTCGCCATTTTTGGTCTGAACAGTCAATTTAACCTTTTTCTTCGCCTTCAATTCCGGGATTCCATTAATGATACTCTCGCAAAAATCATACGTACTAACCGGCTGACCATCGATTTTAGTCACCTTATCCCCAACTTCTACTTCTCCTTTCATGGCATCCCACACGGTTGCAACCACCAAGACTCCATCTTTCACACGTAAGGCCACG
>ERZ772893.1482-NODE-1482-length-23065-cov-4.513038_pt1 | contig 23065 bp, 16 predicted proteins | sample MGYA00511482_ERZ772893 | MGnify/ENA primary metagenome ERZ772893 (study PRJEB29015, sample SAMEA2737687) | human gut metagenome | biome: human gut; feature: human-associated habitat; material: faeces | place: China | collected 2012 ... | reverse complement strand
CGGCCGCTCTGGGAAAGCTGGGCTTCGAGGTGCGCCTCAAATGGCCCAACGATCTTGCCGTGCTGGACGGGGACACCCCCGCCAAGGTGGCGGGGATCCTGCTGGAGGAAAGGGCGGGCGTCCTGCTGGCCGGCATCGGTATCAATGTGGCCTGGGCCCCGCCGGCCGAGACCTTGCGCGCAGGGGCCGCCATGCCCGCGAAGGCCCTGGTTTCGGGCCTGGAAAAATCACAAAAAATATTTCTTACCGCCGAGAGCCTATGGTATCAACTTGTAAACTGCCTGTTTTGCGAGTATAGTACCGGCGGTTCTCTAAAGAAAAACTGGAAGGATCTCGCCGAGAGCTTCCTGCTCTGGCGCGGGTCCTGCGTTTGTCTCGACGACGGCGATGAGGTCGTCGAGGGCATTCTGACAGGGCTGTGCCATGATGGAGGACTGTGCCTGTCGCGCAATGGCCGGCAGGAGGTTTTTTACAGCGGAAGCCTGCGTCTTTCGCATCATTACTAAAGGGCAAAAAGGCATGGCCAACAAATCCTTTGCAGACGTCCAGGAATTTCTCAAGGGCAAGGTGATCCTTGTCGCCAACCGTGGCATTCCCGCCCGCCGCATCTGTCGCTCCATCCGCGAACGCTTTGACGCCGTCGCGGCCATGACAGCCACCGATGTGGATAAAACTGCGCCGTCAGCATCCACTGCCAAGGAACTGATTCTGCTCGGACCCGATCCCCGCGCTTACCTGGATATTGACCGCATCATCGACAAAGCCCGCCAGCGCGGCGTTGTCGGTATCCATCCCGGCTGGGGCTTTGCCTCTGAGGACACCCGTTTCCCCCAGCGCTGCAAGGAAGCCGGTATCACCTTTATCGGTGCCACTGCCGAAGCCATGAACCTGCTGGGCAACAAAGTGCAGGCCCGCGCCGTGGCCCGCAAGCTGGGCATCCCCGTGGTGCCCGGTTCTGACGGGGCCGTGGACATCGCCACCGCCCGTCAGCTGATCTCCGAGATCGGTCTGCCCATCATGCTCAAGGCCGAAGGCGGCGGCGGTGGCCGCGGTATCTTCGCCATCCACAATGAAGCCGAGCTGGAAGACGCCTTCTTCAAGGCCTCCACCATGGCCCAGGCCTCCTTCGGCAATCCGCGCCTGTTCGTGGAAAAGTTCCTGGCCGATGTGCGCCACATCGAGATCCAGGTCATCGCCGACATGTACGGCAATGTCTTTGCCTTTGACGAACGCGACTGCACCGTGCAGCGCAACCATCAGAAGCTCGTCGAGATCACGCCTTCGCCCTGGCCGGGCATGACCCGCCAGCTGCGCGAACAGCTCAAGGACTACGCCCGTCGCCTGGTGCGCGCCGTGGGCTACCACTCCCTGGCCACGGTGGAATTCCTGGTCACGCCCGACGGCACGCCCTACATGATCGAAGTCAACACCCGTCTGCAGGTGGAACACGGCATCACCGAATGCCGCTACGGCATCGACCTGGTGGAAGAGCAGATCGCCGTGGCCTTTGGTGCGGAACTGCGTTACCGCGAAGAGAACCTGCGTCCTTCCTACTGTGCCATGCAGGTGCGTATCAACTGCGAGAACCCGCAGGAGAACTTCGCTCCCAATGCCGGTCTGATCACCCGTTACGTGTCGCCTGGCGGCCCCGGTGTGCGTCTGGACTCCAACATCAGTGCCGGTTACGAGTTCCCGGCCAACTATGACTCGGCCGGCTCCCTGCTCATCGCCTATGCCCACGACTGGGAAAAGACCCTGGGCATCATGGACCGCGCCCTGAGCGAATACATCATCGGCGGCATCAAGACCACCATCCCCTTCCACCGCCAGATCCTCAAGCATCCCCTGTTCCGCAAGGGCGAGATCAACACCAACTTCGTGGCCAACCATCCCGAGCTCATGCAGTACCGGGACGTGGCCCCCGAAAGCGAACGTCTGGCCCGCCTGGTGGCGGAGATCTCCGCCAAGGGCTACAACCCCCATGTGCAGCTCGGGGAATACCGTTCCGTCACCACGCCCCGTCTGGGCGCCTTCGATCCGGTGCTGCCGCCCATCCCCAGCCAGCTGCGCCGCCAGCCGTCTCCCTATCCTCAGGGCGACCGCCGCGCCCTGCTGGACTTCATCCGCGACAGCGGCTACGTGCACTTTACGGATACCACGCCGCGTGACTTCACCCAGTCCAACTCCGGCAACCGCTTCCGCCTGGCCGAAGACCGCCTGATCGGTCCCTACCTGGACAATGCCGGTTACTTCTCCATCGAGAACGGCGGCGGCGCCCACTTCCATGTGGCCATGCTGGCCAACATGACCTATCCCTTCTCCGAAGCGAAGGAGTGGAAGAGCTTCGCTCCCAAGACGCTCAAGCAGCTGCTGGTGCGCTCCACCAACGTGCTGGGCTACACGCCGCAGCCGCGCAACCTCATGCGCCTGACCGGCGAGATGATCTGCGATCACTACGAAGTGGTGCGCTGCTTCGACTTCCTGAACCATGTGGAGAACATGCGCCCCATCGCCGAAGTGGTCATGGACCGCAAGGACGTGGTCTTCCAGCCCGCCATCTCCCTTTCGTGGGCCAAGGGCTTCGACGTCAATCACTATCTGGGTGTGACCGAGAACATCCTGCGCATGATGGCCGACATCATGGGCGCCGATGAAAAGACCGCTGCCCGCAGCATCATCCTCGGCCTCAAGGATATGGCCGGTGTCTGCCCGCCGCGCTTCATGACCGAGCTGGTGACGGCTCTGCGCAAGCGCTGGCCCGAACTGGTGCTGCACTACCACCGCCACTGCACCGACGGCCTGTTCATCCCCGCCTGTGGGGCCGCGGCCAAGGCCGGTGCCCACATCATCGACGTGGGCCTGGGCTCCGCTGTCCGTTCTTACGGGCAGGGCGACGTGCTGGCCACGGTGGCTTACATGGAAGACGAGCTCGGCTTGGAGTGCCATCTGAACAAGGATGCCATCCGCGACGCCAACTTCGTCTGCAAGCAGATCATGCCCTACTATGACCGCTACTGCTCGCCGTACTTCAAGGGCATCGACTACGATGTGACCCGCCACGGCATGCCCGGCGGTGCTACTTCCTCCTCGCAGGAAGGCGCCATGAAGCAGGGCTACATCCACCTGCTGCCCTACATGCTCAAGTTCCTGGAAGGGACCCGCCAGATCGTTCGTTACCACGACGTGACGCCCGGTTCGCAGATCACCTGGAACACCGCCTTCCTGGCGGTCACCGGGGCCTGGAAGCGGGGCGGCGAGGAAGAAGTCCGCTTCCTGCTCGAAGTGCTCAACGAAGTCACCCGTACGCCTGAATCCGAACTTTCCAGCGAGATGCGCAAGGCCCGCCTGAACATCTACCAGGACTGCAACGACGCCTTCCGCAAGTTGCTGCTGGGCAAGTTCGGCCGCCTGCCGCTGGGCTTCCCCGCGGACTGGGTCTACGAGAGCGCCTTTGGCTCCGAGTGGAAGAGCGCCATCGCCAACCGTACGGAAGTCTCGCCCCTGGAGAGCCTGCCGGACGTGAACCTGGCCGCCGAAGAAGCTGCCTGCACCGAATTGCTGAAGCGCAAGCCCACCAAGGAAGAGTTCGTCCTGTACCTGAATCATCCGGCCGATGCCCTCAAGACCATGCAGTTCCGCATGCAGTACGGCGATCCCAACAATCTGCCCCTGCATGTCTGGTTCGAAGGCCTCAAGCCCGGCCAGGACCTCTATTTCAATGACCGCAGCGGTAAGCCCCACCATCTGCTGCTGCTGAGCATCTCCCGTCCCAACGATGCCGGTGTCGTCATCTGCCGTTACGTGCTGGACTCCGAGATCATGAGCTGCGAAGTGCAGGTCGCCCAGCCCACCGGCCAGAAGGCCAAGGGCCTGACCATGGCGGATCCTGCCAACAAGTTCCATGTGGCGTCGCCCAGCAATGGCGACCTGTGGGTCATGTACGTCCACCCCGGCGATATCGTGAAGGCCGGCGAAGAGCTGTTCAACGTGTCCATCATGAAGCAGGAAAAGGCTGTGCTGGCTCCTGTGGATGGCGTCGTGAAGCGCGTGCTGAAGACGGCCGACTTCAAGGAAAACAAGCAGATGGTATCCGTGCGTGAAGGCGAGCTGCTCGTCGAACTGGGCCCCGTGCCGCGTATTTGCAGCAATGAAGCCTGCGCACAACCTATCCCCATGGACAATGTCTCCTTCTGTCCTTACTGCGGATCCCGCGTGATCTAGCCGTGTGGCGCATTTGCGCCGCATTGTGGACAGGATGTGCCTGCTAGGGTATGATGATTGCAATCAAAAGCTTTCTTTCCTGGTATAACGGAGGAAGTCATGGCCAAAACGGCTGCCACTAAGAAAGAGGAATCCCCGGAAGCTATCCGCAAAAAGTTGGTGCTGACCGGCGCCGACATCGTGGCGATCGGCGAAGAAGCCGAGCTGCTTGTGGGTGGCAAGAACTACAACACGGCCCTCATCAGCCAGATCGAAGGTATCCAGGCGCCTTATTTCCGCGCCATCTCTTCGCTCGCCTTCCACAGGGTGCTGGATGAGACCAAGGTTACCGGGCGTATCGTTCGCGCGGTCGTCGACCGCGAGTACGGCCGTATCGACTGGAATGATCCCGAAATCAACCAGGACCCCGACTTCCTGCAGAAGTTCGTCCGCCAGCTCGGCAAGCAGATCCATGACGCTGCCGCTGCGGAAGGGGACCAGTCCCACACCAAACTGCGCACCTTCATCAATACCATCGTGGAAGGCTTTGCTACTTCTCCCGAAGGTATCGACCAGCTGCGCAAACGCTCTGTCATGGTGCAGGCCGCCATCCTGTCCGTGGATCTTCCCCAGGACGTGGATGAGGCCGTGCGCGGTGCCTACCTCTCCATCTGCAACGAGAACGGCGACGACATGACCCCCGTGGCCGTGCGTTCCTCGGCTGCCGGTGAAGACTCCCGCAAGAAAGCCTTTGCCGGTCTGCAGGACACCTACCTCAACATGGTGGGCCCGGCCAAGGTCGTGGAAGCCTACCATTGGGACTGTGCTTCCGCGTACAACCTGCGCTCCATGACCTACCGCCGCGAGGCCATCCTCGATGCCATTGCCCGCGCTGAAGAGACCGGCGATGAAGCCATCGCCATCAACGCCAAGCAGGAATGGGCCATCGAGAACACTTCGCTTTCCGTCTGCATGATGCAGATGATCAACCCCGTGATCTCCGGTACGGCTTTCTCGGCCGATACGTCCACCGGTTGCCGCGGCACGGCCCGCAAGGACCTGGTCAGCATCGATACCAGCTACGGTCTGGGCGAAGCTGTGGTGGGCGGCAAGGTGACCCCCGACAAGCTTTATGTCTTCCAGCGCGATGACGGCAGTGAAGTCGTCATCCGCCAGATGGGCTGCAAGGACATGAAGATCGTCTATGACGAACGCGGTGGTACCCGTGAAGTGGCCGTGCCTGAACTGGAAGCCCTGCGCTGGGCCCTGTCCCTGAGCCAGGCCGAGCGTGTGGCCAAGGGCGTGCGTGCCGTGAGCAAGGCTTACGGCGGCATGATCATGGATACGGAATTCTGTATCGACGCCAACGACAAACTGTGGTTCGTGCAGGCCCGCCCCGAGACCCGCTGGAACGAAGAGCTGGAGCTGCATCCCACCACCATCTTCATGCGTCGTCGCGAAGTGGACGCCAAGGCTGCCGCCAATGCCGAAGTGCTGGTGGAAGGCAATGGTGCCTCCCGCGGTGCCGGTCACGGTACCGTGCGCTTCCTGCGTTCGGCTCTGGAACTGAACAAGGTCGCCAAGGGCGACGTGCTGGCCGCCGAGCGCACCGACCCCGACATGGTGCCCGGCATGCGTGTGGCCTCCGCCATCATGGCCGACGTGGGTGGCGATACCAGCCACGCCGCCATCACCTCGCGTGAACTGGGCATCGCCGCCGTCATCGGCATCCAGCGTCTGGATGTGCTGCGCGCCCTGGATGGCGTGGAAGTGACCGTCGACGGTACCCGCGGCCGGGTGTATCGCGGTCTGCTGCCCCTGCGCGAAGTGGGCGGCGAAATGGACGTGGCCAAACTGCCCACCACCAAGACCAAGGTCGGCCTGGTGCTGGCGGACGTGGGTCAGGCCCTGTTCCTCTCCCGTCTGCGCGAGTTCCCGCAGTTCGAAGTGGGTCTGCTGCGTGCCGAGTTCATGCTGGGCAACATCAGCATCCATCCCCAGGCTCTGGAAGCCTTCGATAACGGCGAACTGGAAGACGTGGTGCAGGGCAAGCTCAAGGAACTGGAAGACAACCTTTCCAAGGTCCTGCGCGAGCAGATGGCTGCCGGCCTCATCGTGTTCAACTTCAACCTGCGTGAATACGTGGGCGAAGTGACCGGCCTCAATGCCGAAGTCTCCGCTCTGGTGGACGCCGACCGCAGCCTCAGCGCCGAGGAAGTGCTGCTGCAGCACCGCAAGATGCGTGAGCTCGACCACAAGATCGACCAGCATATGGAAATGGCTTCCCGCCGCCTGGAGATCCTCAAGACCTCCGTGGATCTGGCCGATCATGTGCGCATCATCATGGGCTATGACGACGAGCTGGCCCTGCTTTCGCCCTCCGATCCCGAATCGGCCAAGCGCATCGCCGAGATCGAAGCCTCGGTGGAAGAGCATGTGAAGCGCATCAAGGATCTGCCCGTGGTGACTTCTCTGCTGGGCAATATTGCCCGCCTGCGTGAAGAAGTGAGCCTGCGTGGCGGCCTGAAGAAGGAAATGGACGATGTGCGCGCTCTGCCCGAAAAGATCCGCGCCATCATCAAGTCCCGCGGTTTCCGCACCGGTAAGGAACACTATGTGCAGACGCTGGCCCAGAACCTGGCCCTGTTTGCCATGGCCTTCTACGGCAAGACCATCGTGTACCGTACCACGGACTTCAAGAGCAACGAATACCGCAACCTGTTGGGCGGCAACCTCTTCGAACATCACGAAGACAACCCCATGCTGGGTTACCGCGGTGTGTCCCGCAATATCCACGACTGGGAAATCGAAGCCTTCAAGCTGGCCCGCGGCGTGTACGGCGGTTCCAACCTGCAGATGATGCTGCCCTTCGTGCGTACCCTGGAAGAAGCCCGCTCCATGCGGACCTACCTGAGCCAGGTGCACAAGCTGACCAGCGGTCAGGACGGCCTGCGCATCATCCAGATGTCGGAAATCCCCTCCAACGCCATCCTGGCCAAGCAGTTCATCCAGGAGTTCGACGGATTCTCCATCGGTTCCAACGACATGACCCAGATGGTGCTGGCCACGGACCGCGACAACGCGCGTCTGGGCCACATCTACGACGAAGAAGATCCCGCCGTGGTCTGGGCCATCCTGGTCAGCATCTTCACCGGCCAGAAGTACGGCAAGAAGGTGGGCTTCTGCGGTCAGGGTATCTCCAACAGCGTGATCCTGCGCGGCCTGGTGGCCATCGCCGGTATCGTCTCCGCTTCGGTAGTGCCGGATACCTACTTCCAGACCGTGTTCGACATCGCCGCTGTGGAAGCCGAGAACATCCCCACGTCCAAGCTGGGCGAATGGCTGGGCAAGCAGCATCATCAGCGTCTTGCCAAGCTGATGGAAGAGGCCGGTTACGGCCACATCCTGAAGAAGTACACGCTGCCCCAGGATATCCAGGAATGGTACGAAGGCGAGCTGCAGCGTCGTCACGAGCAGCTGCGTGAGCATCTGGATACCCCCAAGGAATCCTTCTACCGCACCGAGCTGGAAAGCTTCCGCTCCATGTTCCACAAGCCCGTCATCTACGCGACCTGGGATTGGAGCAGCACGGTGGAAGACGCCCTGCATCAGGCCGGCTTCGCTTCCTTCGAAGAGCAGGCTGCTGCCCTGGAAGAATACCGCAAGATCAAGTTCTAACCCGTACCGGTTCGCGAGTCGGTTCTGAGCCAGTTCGCGGATACGTTGACGATAAAGGGGGCGCCCAAAGCGCCCCCTTTTTTCTTTCAGGACTGTCTTGATCCTTCCGGCGACAGGGAAAGGTCTCATAGCTGGTTGTTTTGGAAAAACTTTCAAGAGAACAGGGGAGGGTACTTTACTTTGTATTCCTTCCTTCGTATGCTCAAAATATATATGGTGTAGTATTTCTGGAGAGAATATGGATAGTTGGCGCATGCTTCTGTCTGGTCTGACCTGACGCTGTCTGTGGTGGGGCTGTATGTCCTTGTCGCCGCAGACGGTTTGCTGACGCCTGTTTTCCGTCGCCTTTCTCCGGGCAAGCTCGCAACACCCCATCACTTCCGCGCAGTCTCGCGCGGTTTTTTTGTGCCCAACGGCAGGATGGCCTGCCGTTTTGCGACCATGGTGGTCGCATCATCACAAAAAGGGGGTTGCCCATGTTCGTTCCGTCCACCCTTCGCAGGCTGGCTTTGGCCGGCATCGCTGTGCTGGGTCTGTGTTCCATGTCTGTTGCCGCTGAACTGCCGGCCTTCAAGACTGGTTTCATCTTCACCACCCACCATTCCCCATTCCAGGTCGCAGCTTCACGCGGTGAGGCCTTCCGAGATCTGGGCGTTTATCTGAAACCTCTTGTGGAACGCGAAAGCTACGAGCTCATCAAGGACGGCAAGCCCATTGCCATCCTCGATCTGGTCGTGGCCAAGAGCGGTTCCGAGACCGCCACGCTTTTTGCCCAGAAGCATCTGGATATGGGCATCGCCTCCATCACGGCCATCATGGCCGGCATCGACAAGGGGACGCCCATGAAGATCGTCTGCCCGCTGCAGACGGAAGGCATGGCGCTGGTGGTGCCCAAGGATTCTCCCCTGACCAGCTGGGAAAGCCTGCTGCAGCGGGTGAAGGACAGCAAGGAGCCCGTCAAGATCGGCTTCCATTCGCCTACCAGTGCCCCCAAGATCGTGCTGGAAGGCGCGCTGGTCAAAGCCGGGCTCAAGGTGACGCTTGATCCTTCGGACAGCAAGGCGGATGTTCTGCTGGTGGACCTGAAAGAGACCAGTAACCTGCTGGCCTCCCTGACCGCCGGGCAGGTGGAAGCTGTTGTCGGTCCTTCGCCCTTCCCCGAAGTGGCCCAGACGCGCGGTATCGGCAAGGTACTGGTCAATCTGGGCGAACTGCCTCCCGCCGGGCAGTGGGCCAACTTCCCCTGCTGTGTGGGGGTGGCCTCTGAAGAAATGATCGCCAAGCATCCTGAAGTGGTCCGGGCTTTCGTGGCCCTGATCTCCCGCGTGGGGGCCTGGTGCAATGCCCATCCCCAGCAGGCCGGTGAGATCGCCGCCCAGTGGATCGGTCTGCCGCCCGAGGCCGGGCGCAAGTCCAGCCTTGTGTTCCTGGGAAGCTTCAATGACAGCTGGCTGCGCGGCGCGGATACCTATCTGCGTATCCTGGACAGCATGAACAAGTTCAGCGGCAGCCTGCGCCACAAGACCATGGAACAGGCCCGCCCCCTGCTGATCAACGATTCGTTCCTTGATACCGGAAAATAGCCGGATCTCTTTGTAACCGCCGTTCCTTTTCCTGCGGCAGGGGATGAGCCTCTGCCGCAGGCCACTCATTGCTTGCAGGTCGACTATGCCGGGACGAATCATCTTTTGGGCGGCGCCTCTTCTGGTGCCTGTGCTCTTCTTTATCGTATGGGAATCCATGGCGACACTGGTGGGCAACAGCCTGATCCTTCCTCCGCTGGAGGAGATCGGGGCCCTGCTGGCGCACCCGCTGGACAATGTCATCGCCATGGGCACGCTGGCAGGCAATATCGGCATCAGTCTGGTGCGCGTCCTCTGCGGGTATGCGGCAGCCGTGCTGCTGGGAGTGCCTTTGGGGGTGGCCATGGGCTATTATGCCGGTCTGCATCGCCTGCTCAATCTTTTTCTGGGCATGTTCCGCCCCATCCCGCCTCTGGCCTGGGTACCGCTGGTGCTGGCCTGGTTCGGCGTCAGCAGCCTGGCAACGGCCATGGGCCTGCCGCGAAGCGAATTATATTATTATCTTAATAACTTGAAGATATCCATGCTGTTCATCATCTTCATCGGCGCGCTGTTCCCTATCCTGACCAGCGCCGTGCATGGTGTGCAGACGGTCAACCGCACGCTGGTGGATTCGGCCCGGGTTCTGGGGGCGTCCGAGCGGGACATCTTCACCAAGATCCTGCTGCCCGCCGCGGCTCCGTCCATCGTCAATGGCCTGCGCATAGGTCTCGGGGTGGCGTGGATGTGTTTGGTCTCCGCGGAGATGTTGCCCGGCAGCCTTTCCGGGGTGGGCTACCTGATCACGCATGCCTATACCGTGGGACGTACGGACGTGGTCATTGCCGGCATGATCAGCATCAGTGTGGTGGGAGCTTTGCTGGACATGGCTTTTCAGTGGATAGAGCGACGCAAGTATGCGTGGAAACAGTTTTCCCGGTAGGCGCGTATGACGGAGAGTGTGCTTTCTGCCCGAAAGGTGCGCAAGCGCTTTCGCCTGCGTGAAGGTGAAGTGCTGGCCCTGAAAGGACTGGATCTGGATGTGCGGGAGAATGAATTCATCTGCATCGTGGGGCCCAGCGGTTGTGGTAAATCGACGTTTTTGCGCATGGCTGCCGGGCTTGAACCTGTCAGTGAAGGCGAGATCCTGTACCGGAGCCAGCCGGTGAAGACACCGCGCCGTGAAGTGGGCATGGTGTTCCAGGAATATTCCCTGCTGCCCTGGCGCACGGTGGAAGACAATGTGGCTCTGGGCCTTGAATTTGCCGGGAAAGGCCGCGAAGAGCGTCGCAAGGTGGCGCGCGAATATCTGGAGCTGGTGGATCTGGCCGCTTTTGCCCGGGCCATGCCCCATGAACTTTCCGGCGGCATGCGGCAGCGCGTGGCCATAGCGCGGGCCCTGGCCAACAGGCCTGACGTGCTGCTGATGGATGAACCGTTCGGGGCGCTGGATGCGCATACCCGTATCCTGCTGCAACGGGAGCTGCTGCGCATCTGGCAGCATCACAAGACCACCATCCTTTTCGTGACCCACGGGGTGGACGAGGCCGTGTATCTGGCTGACAGGGTCGTGGTCATGTCGGCGCGCCCGGGAACGGTCCGCGCTGTCGTGCCGGTGGACATCCCCCGGCCCCGCCACCGTGGGGATCCTGAATATGCGCGCCTGACGGCTTTCATCCTGGAAATGCTGGATACAAGTGCCGGGACCGGGCGCGATGAGCGGAAAAATGATGCGGGAGGCTGTCCATGCCGGTAGCTGGAGTGGATGTGGGCTCTGTGGCCGCCAAGGCCGTAGTGCTGGACGAGGAAAAAAAGATCATTCTTGGACGGGCCGTTCTGCCCACCGGCTGGAACAGCCGTGAAGCCGGGGAACAGGTGCTGCAGGCCGCCTGCCGTGCCGCGGGAGTGGAGCCGGCGGGCCTGCGGCGTGTGGTCGGCCCGGGCTATGGCCGCGTGGCCTTGCCCTTTGCCGACAAGGTCGTGACCGAGATCTCCTGCCATGCGCGCGGTGCCTCCTGGCTGTTTCCTGCCACAGGCGTGGTGCTGGACATAGGCGGACAGGACAGCAAGGTCATTGCGGTGGAAGACGGTGCTGTGCAGGATTTTGTCATGAATGACAAATGCGCGGCCGGGACAGGACGTTTTTTGCAGGTCTTGTCCGGTATCCTGGGCATGGAGCTGCCGGAGCTGGGGCAGGCCGCCGCCACCGGCAAACCCGTATCCATCTCCAGCATGTGCGCTGTATTTGCGGAGACAGAGATCATCGGGCTGCTGGCGCAGGGGACGGCCCCGGCCGACATCGCTGCGGGGGTATACCTGTCCATCGCACGCCGTATGCGGGGGCTGGCAGCACGTATCCCGCTGAAGGGAGAATGCACCTTTACCGGTGGGCTGGCTACCAGTCCGGCATTCAGCGGACTGCTTGCGGCGGAGCTGGGAGTACCGGTCAATGTCCCTGACGATCCCCAGACCGTGGGAGCTTTGGGCGCGGCCCTCGTGGCGGCCCGCTGATAACCAACGACGCCACCGGCACGCTCCGGAGCGCATGGGAGAATAAAGATGACATACGCAAGTCTTGAACATTTTCGGGATGTGACCAGCCGTAACGTGCTGGCCCTGCAGGAAGCCAGGGAAAAAGGTCGCAAGGTGGTGGGGCAGTTCTGCATCTATTCCCCGCTGGAGATCGCCCTTGCGGCGGGTGCCGTACCGGTCTCGTTGTGCGGTACGAAGCAGGACTCCATCCCTGTGGCGGAAGAGGTGCTGCCGCGCTGTCTGTGTCCCCTGATCAAGAGCAGCTTCGGCTTTGCCCTGCAGGATAGCTGCCCCTATCTGGCGGCTTCCGACATCGTGGTGGCGGATGCCACCTGTGACGGCAAGAAAAAAATGTATGAACTGCTGGCTGCCTACAAGCCCGTGATGGTCCTGCAGCTTCCGCAGATCCAGGATGAACGCGCTCATGCCTACTGGCGGGAGCAGTACGCCTTGTTGGTGGCCCGTCTGGAACAGGACTTTGGCGTCCGGATAACGGAAGAGAAGCTGCGGGCTGCCATGGATCTGACGTCCCGCTTGCGTCAGGCCCTGAAAAAGGTGCTGGATCTGGCCCGCCGGCGTCCGTCGCCCCTGCGGGGTCTCGATCTGCTGGACATCTGTTTTCGGGCCTCGTTCATGCCGGACTATGAGCAGGCCATCCGCTTGCTGGAGGCCATCCACGCGGAATTGCAGGACGCCCCGGCGGCTGTGGCTCCAGATGCTCCCCGTATCCTGCTGACAGGCGTCCCCACGGGTATGGGGTCGCACAAAGTCGTGCAATTGCTGGAAGAATGCGGTGCCAGCGTGGTCTGTATCGACAACTGCACCTGTTACAAGAAAGTCCTGCTGAACATGGAAGAAGAGGGGGATGCCCTGGACATCCTGGCCCGCCGCTATCTGGACATGCACTGCGCCGTCATGTCTCCCAACCCCCACCGCTACAGCATCCTGAAGGATCTGGCCCGGGATTTTGCCGTGGATGCCGTGGTCGATCTGACATGGCAGGGCTGCCAGCCGTATGATGTCGAGTCCTGGAGCGTCAAAAAATTCGTGCGCGAAGAGCTGGGCTTGCCTTTCCTGCAGGTGGTGACGGACTATTCAGGTACGGATACGGAGCAGCTCAAGGTCCGGCTGGAAGCCTTCCTGGAGATGCTGGCCTGAGGAAGCTTTCTACAGCTCGTCCGCCGTATGGCAATACGGCCATAACTATTGAAATTTTCTCTTTTTTAGGAACAAATGAAAGATGCCATGGCAGCATGTGTCATGGCATCTTTCATTCTGAGGGGAAGGAAGGAATTTGGGGATTCCGGCAAAATCAGCTACCAGTTTTCAGGATCGGCGTATTTTTCCTTGCCGAAGCTGCATGCACCGCACATGGATGTGCTGTTCACGAAATGGCCGTCTCTCGTATAGACATCGACCACAGGACCGTGCCCACAGGCGATGCATTTTTTCGTATAATTGGGGCGCAAGCGGCATTCGATAGGGGGCTGTTTTCTTTTAGTCATGATCTTTCTCCTTGAAATGAAAAGAAAGCCTTGCCTTTGCAGAAATCACACTAGGCAAAAACGGGAACGCGAGCATGTCCGTTGTGTGACGATTGGATGTACCCCTGAAAAGTATGAAAGCAGAAACAGGGCATGGTGAGGTATGGTCGTCCATCGTGGCTCCTCTGCCCAAGACATAGTGGAAGCATGTTTTTTGCAATGAAGATTGGCTGTGAGGAAAAAAAGCAAGGGCCACCGGCAAGCAGCCGAAGGCTATCCTCTTGACTTATAGCGGCATGCCCCTATCTGTACTCTGACACACGCTGTTCACGCACAGGGGAATATATGGAAAATCCCCCTGTGCCAGACAACAACATGAGAGGTTTATATGTCCCTTTTCGACATCTTCAATAAAAAGAACATTGGTGAAACGCTTGGCTCTCTTATGGATACGGCCAAAGAACAGGCATCCGGTCTGACCAAGGCTACTCCCGGCGGCGTTGGCGGTCTGGTGGGTGCCGGCGCCCTGGGGGCGCTGCTGGGCTCCTTCATGTCCAAAGGCGCATTGCAGAATGCCGCTCTGGTCGGTGCGGGCGCCTGGAATTTTTACCAGAAGTGGTCGCAGTCCCAGAAAGAGAGCCAGCCTGCGGAACCGGCTCCTGTCCAGCAGCCGGTGGCGGCTGTGGCCCCTGCCGAGCTGGATCCTACGGCCCGGCTCCTGCTGCGCGCCATGGTGTTCGCCGCGCGGGCGGATGGGCATATCGACGCGACGGAACAGGAGCGTATCAGCAAAGTCGTCGCGCAGATGGCTCCCGGTCAGGACACCAATGCCCTCTTGGGGCAGCTGCTGAATGCCCCCATCGATCCTGCGGCTCTGGCCGCGGAAATCCGGTCCGCAGAGCAGGGGGAAGACCTGTACCGCCTGTCGTGCATGATCGTGGATATCGACCACTTTATGGAACGCAGCTACCTTGATGCGCTTGCCGCGGCCCTGAAGATCTCCGAAGCCCGCAAGGGACAGCTGGAGGAAGAGGCCCGTCAGGCCAAGGCCCAGCTGGCCGCGCATGCCGGATAGCATTTTTTAGCCCGGGTTAACCAAAGGCCACCCTTGCGGGTGGCCTTTTTCGGTCATAGCACCTTTTGGAGCATTCCAGTGACCTGGCTGCGGCAAATTGGGGGACGTGTGACAGGTCGATATCGCCAATAAAATAGGAAATGGCGCATATTTCCCCTGAGAGCGAAAAAGTTGTTTTTATGAATCACAGGTCAAAAAAATTTTTTTAGCGCCTTAAATCTCAATTTTGCGCGATGTATTTTTCGCCGATAAATAAAAAAGGGCACACCCAAGGTGTGCCCTTTTGCGTAAAAGGAGGGATCAGTTCAGGCGCTGGGACGTTGCCGGCATGACCTGCTGGACACGGGCCGCGATCTCCGTCTTGAGGCTGTGGAGGACACGGCTTTGCTGATGCAGGGTCTGGGCCAGCTTTTCCAGGCCGGGGATGGCGCCCAGTTCCTGGAAGCTTTCGTTCCAGATGGCCGTGAAGGCTTCGCTGTGATAACTGGCCGTATCGCGCAGCAGCTCATGGATGCGCTGATTGTATGCTTCCAGAACTTTCTGGATATCCTGCCAGTGGTTTTCCAGCAAACCCCGGTCCTGCTGGAGCTTTTCACTCCAGATGAAGTCCAGGCGGAACTGGAATTCGCGCCAGGCATCAAGGCTGGCCAGGCGGCGATCCTCTTCATTGCTTTCCAGATGACGGATGAAGTTGTCCGCCAGATCTTCCGAGTAGAACCAGGCGATGGTGGTGAAGCCCATCAGGGTCGGTACACACACGGACCAGCGCGTCCTGCCGTCGGCCGTGGAAGTCTTTCTGCAAAAGAATATCATGCTGCTATCTCCTGTATCTTCGAGGGAATCTTCTCTGGCGAACCTACAGCGCGTTGCCGCCGCTGGCAAGAGCTGCGGACAGGGGAGTAGTGGACTTTGCTCCGGCATCCCGGTACGCTTGGCAACAGGGTTCCGTTATCCGCGCTGTTCAGGCGTTGTCTTTTTCGGCATAGCCACAGGAGGTCCCATGAGTCGGCTGGAGCATGATTTTCTGGGTGAATTGACCATAGATGATTCGGTTTACTATGGCGTGCAGACCTTGCGGGCCATGAACAATTTCCATATCTCCGGAACGCCGCTTTCCCAATTTCCGGAAATGATCTGGGCCCTGGCCTGCGTCAAAAAAGCCTGTGCCCTGGCCAATATGGAATTGCAGGCACTGCCCCGGGATATCGGCATCGCCATTTGTGCCGCCTGTGACCGTATCCTAGCCGGGAACATGCTCGACCAGTTCCCTGTGGACTGCATCCAGGGCGGGGCGGGGACGTCCACGAACATGAATGCCAACGAGGTCATCGCCAATCTGGCGCTGGAGATCATGGGGCATCCCAAGGGGGCCTATACTTATTGCCATCCCAACAACCACGTCAATTGCTCGCAGTCGACCAACGACGTCTATCCCACGGCCTTGCGGCTGGCCCTTTTCCGGCTGCTGGACTACCTTGTGGAACATATGATCCCCTTGCAGAAGGGCTTTGCGGCCAAGAGCGTGGAGTTCTCCCATATCGTCAAGATGGGACGCACACAGCTCCAGGATGCTGTGCCCATGACCCTGGGGCAGGAATTCGGCAGCTATGCCACGACCATAGGGGAGGATATCCAGCGCATCCATGAGGCGCAGAAATTGTTGCTGGAAGTCAATCTGGGGGCCACGGCCATCGGGACAGGCATCAATTCTCCCCAGGGCTATGCGCAGCTCGTGGTCGCGCGCCTGGCCGAGATCAGTGACATCCCCGTTCGGCTCTCCACCAATCTGGTGGAAGCGACGTGGGATACCGGCGCCTATGTGCAGACATCCGGCGTCCTGAAGAGGACAGCTGTCAAGATCTCAAAGATTTGCAATGACTTGCGTCTGCTGTCTTCCGGCCCGCGTACGGGCTTCCATGAGATAAATCTGCCGCGGATGCAGCCGGGATCCTCCATCATGCCGGGCAAGGTCAACCCCGTGATCCCCGAGGTTGTCAATCAGGTCGCTTTCGACATCATCGGCAAGGACGTGACCATCACCCTGGCCGCCGAGGCCGGGCAGCTGGAGCTGAACGTGATGGAACCCATCATCGCCTTCACGCTTTTTACGGGGATCCGCAGGCTGGCCCGGGCCTTCAGTACCCTGCAGGAACGCTGTGTTGCAGGGATTACGGCCAATGCTGACCGCTGCCGGCAGCTGGTGGAGAACAGCATCGGGATCGTTACGGCGCTGAATACCCGCCTTGGGTATGAAACCTCAGCGAGCATCGCCAAGGAAGCCCTGGAAAGCGGGCGTTCCGTCATGGATCTTGTTCTTGAAAAACAGCTGCTTACCCGGGAAGAACTGGATGAACTGCTGCTCCCGGAAAATATGATCCATCCATTTTTAAAGTGATACTTTAATAAACTTCGGCTTGCCGGGCCGGAGCGGATCGACACCGGCAAGACAGAAAAAACCTTGGTGAGAGAACACGAAAGCCCGACGTAAACGCCGGGCTTTCTTTATTTTCGATGGCGGGGCAGAGGCGGTTTTTCCCGGTCTGTTGTCGGCACGGGGCACCGGAGAAGACCATATCCAGGAGGGGATGGCTCGCTCCAATGTTCTATGCGGTTACCGGTTGTTCTGGTCCTGGCCCTAGATGATGCCCAAACCGTGCAGCAGCACCAGGGTGATGAGCACAGGCGTCACCGTGCGGCACAGGGTGCGTACCAGTCTGGCCGGCATACCGCCCCCCAGAGCCGCGAGCATATGCTCTTTTTTCCAGAAATAGCCCACGAACAGGCTCGTCACGATGCCGCTCAGCGGCATCAAAATGGTGGATGACAACGCATCGTACAGGTCGAAGAACGTCAGGCCGAACAGCTTCACATCCTGCAATGCAGGACCGGTGGAAAGGGTTGCCGGCAGGCCCAGCAGGACGAGCCCGGCCAGCAGGATAGGCACCGCCTTGGTTCGCGGCAGGGAAAAGCGTTCGGAGAGCCAGGCCACCGGGACTTCCAGCAAGGAAAGGATGGCTCCGGTGGAGGCGATGGCAGACAGGATGAAAAAGAGCGTTGCAAAAAAGGTCCCGCCCGGCATGGAAGCGAAGACGGCGGGTATGGTCAGGAAGAGCAGGGCAGGCCCTTCCGCGGGCTGGAAGCCGAAGCTGAACACAGCGGGGAAGATGGCGATGCCGGCCAGCAGGGAGACCAGCAGGTCGCAGATCATGACGCGGGTGGCCATGAGCGGGATATTGACGTCTTCCTTGAAGTAGCTGCCGTAGGTCAGCATGCAGCCCATGCCGAGGGACATTTTAAAAAAGGCCAGCCCCATGGCCATCATGATGACGGAAGCGTCCACCCGTCCCCACTGGGGCATGAACAGAAAGCGCAAGCCTTCGGAGGCCCCCGGCAGGGTCAGGCTGCGGATGCAGACCCCCACCAGCAGCAGAAAAAGGACAGGCATCAGGATACGTGTCACTTTTTCGATACCGGCCGAGGCACCGCGCATGATGATGCCCCCCGTCAGCAGCAGGACGAGCCATTGCCAGAACAGGGACACCGGCCCATCATTCAGCAAAGAGGAAAAACTGGCCTGGGCCACGGCCGGATCCGTGGACGAGACGGCGCCCGTGGCGGATTTGAAGATATAGGCAAAGACCCAGCCTGCTACGTCGGAATAGAAGCCCAGGATCAGCAGGCAGCTGATGATGGCTGAAAGGCCTATCAGCCACCAGCCGGTGCGGGGGGCCAGCTTCTGGAAAATGCTGATGACGTTGCTGCGTCCGGCCCGGCCGAGGCTGAGGTCCGATATCATCAGCGGCAGCCCGATGCAGAGCGATGCCAGCAGATAGACCACAAGGAACGATGCACCGCCGTTCTGGCCAACCAGTGAGGGAAACTTCCAGATATTACCGAGCCCGACGGCAGAGCCCAGCGTTGCCGCCAGGACACCCAGCCGTGAAGAAAAATGATCTCGAGTGGCAGAAGCCATGCATCCTCCGTACGGGTTGAAACATATTCCAGAAGGGCGGTTGTAGCGTCTGGAGTTTTTTTGTGCAACCTCTTCGCCTGTCGTACACGGGCCATAAAAAAAACAGCTTGTCAAAGCAGGCAGTATTATCTATAGTAGTAATTCCCAATTGGGGGCGCATTGGTTTCGACGGGGATGTGGAAACCAAAGTTGCAGGTCGAGGCGCCGCTGGCCTCGTAAAAAGCGGCACAAAAGTAATTGCCAACAACGATTACGACTACGCTTACGCTGCCTAAAAACAGCGAGGCACCTGACCACATTTGATGGTCACGTCAGACGGGCCGACGCCTGATACGTCCGGCTGGCGACATCGCGTCAGGCTGGTGGAGCTTGGCGCCTGCCGGGAGTTTCCACGAGATCTGTACCGGCGGGATTGCTGCTCTGTGCCCGGTCAGGGGCGAGCAGGGTGGTGAAATTTGTTCCTGACCTAAACCTGTAGACGCTTTGCGTGGAATGTTCTCGGACGGGGGTTCGACTCCCCCCGCCTCCACCATCAGCGCATGTCCCAGAGGCCCACGGTGTACCAAAAGACACCGTGGGCCTTTTCTTTTCGCGGGGGTACAGTCCCTTGTCGTCCCGGTTTGTCCCTGTTTGTGCCATGCAAGCCCCTTCGCCCATCGAGAGTAGCATCTGCCAGTATTCCATAGAAAACCATCTGGTATTATATCGTATATCCCTGCGACAAATCTAGCCTGGAAGTTATTTGATTGGTTTTGCAGATCCCGAAAGATGATTCCGTCCTTTGGAACGATTTTCGGACAGATTGTTTTCAAGAAACGTGCAGAGGTGATTTCATGATTGCGATGGGGGACAACGTGAAGCAAAATCAGATGCTCCTGGACATTCTGGAAAGATGCGTCATACAGCTTGGCATCCTCGTAGCTCAGGGGCAAAAGGGCGGCCCTTTGACGACCCAGGAATATGTCCAGACGCAATTGGATATTTGGCAGGTTATAGAAAAGATGCATGTAACACACCAGGAACACAGATCATCGTCTGGATGGGAAGAAAAGCCGCACATGGGGCGGCCATGCCGTTTGCCGCGCGCTGCAAACGGACGGCACAGACGGCGCCTGCTGCGGAAAGTACCGTGCATCCCGGTATCCGACTAGGGAGAAGGGCAGGATTCGCAGGATATTCCGGCTTGCGCTGGCTGACGAAGCCGAAGAAAAAAGCTATGCTGTCTCAAAACTCCGGGAGCAGAATGTGCGTTGACCGTCCTGGAGTGCCGGGAATGTTCCGGAGCTGCGTATCCGCTTCCCGCGCGAACATTTTGAGCAAGGTTGGATACTATGTTTGAATCGGCAGCCCTTGGCAGAGCATGCAGTAACAAAGAATTTGAAGAAAAAGCCCCCCAGCTGCGCATGCGTCTTTTCAATGCTCAGTTGCAGTGCATCGAGCGCAAGATCCCCGTCCTGATCACGGTGGCCGGTCTGGTCGGTTCCGGACGCGGCGCCATCATCAACCTTTTGTCGGAATGGATGGACAGCAAGCATGTGCAAAATCATGTTTTCTGGCTGGTGACCGACGAAGAGAAGGCCCGTCCCTGGCCCTGGCGCTTCTGGCGGCAGCTTCCTGCTGCCGGACAGACGGCAGTCTTTTATGACGGCTGGTATGGTGAGGCCATGCGGCAGCGCTGCTGCAAGGATGTGGGAGAAAACGAATTCACCGCCAGCATGCATCGCTGGCAGGCCCTGGAATCCGGGCTGGCGGAATCCGGGATGGCCATTATCAAGCTCTGGCTCCATCTCAACAAAAAGGACCATGCCCGCGCGCTCAAGGAGCGTCAGGAGAACCGGGCCCTGGTGCATTTTTCGCCATCCGACAAGAAGATCGCCGCGGATTACGATGGTATGGTCAGTGCCGCGTCCCGGGCCATCATGCTGACAGACCGCGACAATGCGCCCTGGAGCATCATCGACGCCGCGGATCCCAATTTCCGCAACCTGTCCGTGGTGAAAGCCATCATCGCAGGCATCGAGCGGACCATCGCCGCCCACGATGCCCGTGCCGCCCGCCTCAAGGTGCTGGAATCCGTGCCCGAAGTGGAAGAGGACGCCCGTGAGTCCCTGGTCTCCACCCTGGATGCCATCGACCTTTCCAGCGTGCAGGCTCCCGAACATTACCAGAAGGAACTGAAACGCCTGCAGAAGGAGATTTATCAGCTTTCGTTCCGGGCGTACAAAAAAGGCATCTCGTCCACACTCATCTTTGAAGGCTGGGATGCCGCCGGCAAGGGGGGAGCCATCCGGCGCCTCACGGCTGGGACAGATGCCCGCATCACGCGTGTCATCCCCATCAGCGCGCCTTCGGATGAAGAGCTGGCGCACCATTACCTGTGGCGTTTCTGGCGGCACATCCCCCGTGCCGGTTTCATCACCATCTATGACCGCTCCTGGTACGGCCGTGTCCTTGTGGAACGGGTGGAAAAGCTGACCCCCAAGGAAGACTGGGCCCGCGCCTATGCCGAGATCAATCATTTTGAGCATCAGCTGACCAACAACGGCAACATATTGCTCAAATTCTGGCTGCACATCTCGCCGGAGGAACAGCTGCGACGCTTCCGGGAGCGTGAGGCCATCCCGTGGAAGCGCTACAAGATCACCGATGAAGACTGGCGTAACCGTGACAAATGGCCCGAGTACGCCCGCGCCGCGGACGAGATGTTCCTGCGTACCAGCACGGAAGATGCCCCCTGGCATGTGGTCCCCGCGGAGAACAAGAAGTATGCCCGCCTGATGGTCCTGCGCATTTACAGGGATGCCCTGAAGCGCGCCCTGCGCTGACAGGATCCCTGCAGCAGAGCCCAGGCATGGAAAAGAGCCGGAGAGCTTCTCCGGCTCTTTTTTTATGCCCGGCCGGGGACCTGCGTGCAGGACAGGACGCGACGGGAGGATACAGATTCCAGGCTCTTGCGGAAGAGCCTGGTGTGCGGCCATTTCAGGAGAGGAACGGGATGGAGCGAGGCGCATAAGGAAAGCTCGAAGGCTTTTGTACACCGCTGTGCACCGCCGCAAGTGGAGCGGAATTGTCACCGGGCGCTCACAGCGTTGACGAATGGACAGGACAGTCTGAAAGCACATCCGGGCAGGAAGCAGACCGGCGGCAAGATGCTGCCTTTTGTCCCTCCTTGCTCGATCCTGTCCGGCACCCAGCCCCTTTCAGGGAGGTGGCGCATGATTCCCTCATTTTGTCCAGTCAGTTGCAGCCGTTGTGGTCGCTCGTTCATCGCTCCCGGACCGCGTGGGCATATCTGCCCCCAGTGCCAGAAGGAACGGCGCATGAATCGGGAAAAATCGTCTGCCAGAAGCCCCCGAACCACCCGGACGGCAGAATCCCGGGTCCAGACGAACGTGGAGGCGCGTTCTTCCAGAGCCGTGGAGCCGGTACGCGTACCTGTACAGCTTGTGGAATCCCGCTGGCAGGACATGCTTGACCAGGGGATACTGGCTACCTGCCCGCGCATGCACCTGACGGCATCGCGTCTTCCCTGTGGCGAGCGTTCCGAATGCTTTGGTCTTTCCCGCTGCCAGTTCGTCCCCCAGAACATGAACCGTCCTTTGCGACGTACCTTCTTCTGATATGTTTGAAAGCAATCTGTCCCAGCCGGAATTTACGCGTGTTTCTGTGGAGAAGATGATGGCAGGCAGTCCGGACATCCCGCCCCTGTGCCGTGCCTGCCCGGATTATGAACGCCAGTGCATCATTTGCGGACATGGGCCCGTGGTCGATTTTTATACTGTGGACGGCCGTTTTGTGGACAGTTCCGACATGTGCGGCGTCTGCACCTTCGGGCGGCAGGAATGCCGCGATCCCAGCCGCTGGTGAGCTGGTAGCCGCTTTTATCTACCTGAAAACAAAAGGCATCCTTTTCTTCGTGGAAGGGTGCCTTTTGTCGTTGGAGAGGGCAGGGGATGCTGCGGAATCGTCACATTCCCTCTTGCAAACGGTGACGGAAACGTCGACCTTTCATCACGGACGAGTCACTGTTTCGCCATGCGTTTTGCCCATTGTGAGCCAGTCAACTTCAACGGGAGCATTCGCATGATCCACATCAGCAATCTCAATAAAACGTTCGGCAGCAGCAAAGGCCTTTCTCACATCAACCTGCATGTGGCCCCGGGAGAGATGGTGGCCCTCATCGGCTCTTCCGGTTCCGGCAAATCCACGCTCATGCGTCACATCTGCGGTCTGACCGCCGCAGACAAGGGTGAGAGCCTGGTGCGGGTCGATAACGAGATCGTGCAGAAGAACGGCTGTATCAGCCGGGACATCCGCCGCATCCGCGCCGGTATCGGCATGATCTTCCAGCAGTTCAACCTGGTGGAGCGCATGAGCGTGGCCCGCAACGTCATGCTGGGGGCTCTGGCCCGTACCAGCCTGTGGCGCAGCCTGACCGGTGCTTTCCACATGGATGACAGGGAGCTGGCCCTTCGGGCCTTGGCCCGCGTGGGGATCGGGGAAAAGGCTTGGCAGCGCACCGGTACCCTTTCCGGCGGGCAGCAGCAGCGTGCCGCCATCG
>ERZ772893.1474-NODE-1474-length-23211-cov-4.328554_pt1 | contig 23211 bp, 23 predicted proteins | sample MGYA00511482_ERZ772893 | MGnify/ENA primary metagenome ERZ772893 (study PRJEB29015, sample SAMEA2737687) | human gut metagenome | biome: human gut; feature: human-associated habitat; material: faeces | place: China | collected 2012 ... | reverse complement strand
TGTGAAATGATAAATTCGCGGAATTTAATTTACACCAACATTTTGGACTTGACCCTTTTATAGTAAGATATTTATAGCTCATACCGGATACCTCGAATTGTTTGATTTGGTCGTTAAACATATTCTACCCGGTATGGGTTTATTTTTTTACTTTGTGTTGCACTTCAATTCTAAATTCACCCCATAGAAAAAGCGCCTCACAATGGTTAGAACTTTTGTCTAACTATTATGAGATACTAGTAGTAGAAGTAACGTACATAATATAGTACAATATAATGTATAAAAAGAGAAAGGAGTCCTTATTATGCCAATTGCTACTACTCAAAGTGATTTCCGTAATCATATTAAAGACTACTTAGATAAAGTTAATGATGAAAATCAAACAGTACTAATTGCACGTTCTAATCAACGAGCAGCAGCTGTTATCTCACAAGAACAACTCAATACCCTTCTTGAGGCTGTTAATGCTAAAGAAGATTCACTAGATTATGCTATTGCTAGAGATAAGTTAATCGAAATGCATATCTTACCTGATGATCCTATCGTTGAACCAACTGACGATTATTGGAACAGTTTTAAGCCAAAGGATAACAGTAACCAATGAGATATCAATATAAACCACGAAAATCGTTTGAACGAAACTTAGCTTATCTTGCACAGCTTGATGTAACAATTATTGATGAAGTAAAAGACGCTATTTTTATTCTCCTCGATGGCGACATACTTCCCGATAATTTTCATGATCACGAATTAGAAGGAAACTATACTGGCTATCGAGAATTTCATCTTCGTGATACTCCCAAGGGGCAGCAACCAACTGAAACAAATGACATTGTAGTTATCTATAAAGTCAACAATCAAGATTTAGTACTCGTTGCTGTTAATATTGGTTCTCATAAAAAATTATTCCATGGTCGTTATCATAAGAAGCGTTAAAAGCCGTTGACTAGGGACTAGTCTTGGTAAAATAGCAAAGTTCTATAAGTAATTCTTTATCAAGCCGGCTAAAATTGTTACGTTAGTTATTTAATAAATTGTTTATTTATTTGTCTGCTAACGATATAATTAAACTAGACAAAGGAGGTATCAAGATGAAAATTATTACTTTTACTGCTATCAAGGGTGGTGTCGGTAAAACAACCTTGACTTTAAATTATGGTGATTGGTTAGCCAAACATGGCAAGAAGGTTCTATTAATCGATTTAGATCATCAGTGTAATTTAACAACCGTTTTTGAAAAGACACGACGAAACAATACCATCGCTGAAGCATTTAAAGAAGACGATAATGCTCAAAAAGTAAAAATTGACAGTGTCGGACCAAATCTAGATTTAATCGCCGGTTTTATAGACCTAGATGTTTTGGGAAGTTATCTAGAAAATAACAGTAACAAAGAAATGATGTTGTTCATGTGGTTTAAAAACAACACTGATTCATTAAACTTAACCGACTATGACTATATCTTAATTGATACACACCCAGATTTTAGTACCATCACTAAAAATGCTATCGCTATCAGTAATTACCTTCTTAGTCCCATCACACCCAGTGAGCATGGCTACAATGCTAAGTTTGACCTAGAAACACGACTCGAAAAATTTAGAAAATCACTTTTTGATTATCGAACTGGCGAAACTTACGTAGACGCAAAACTTTTCTTTATCGTTAATATGATTAGACATAATACAAGTATGTCTCGCGATTTGCTAAAACATATAGAAGGTGATGAAACAGTCGCAACTATAATTCCAGAAAGAGAGCTCTTTAATAAAGCTACTGCAAGGCACACTTCGATATTTGAATTAGCCAATCATGATAAAGCCGTTTTAAAGCAAAATCAAAAGTTCATAAAAAAAGCCGATCATCTTTTTCAAGAATTAGCAAGTAAAACCAAGTAAGGAGAGTTAGCTTATGAGTTTAGATTCATTCAACCATAAAAAAGACGAAGAAATGAGAGAAAGTTACGAAACTACATTGAAAGATAACAAGAACAATGCAGTAGCATTTTTAAAAAATATCAGTCGAAAAGAAGTAGAGCGTAAGCGATCAGTAACCTTCTCAATTACTGAAAGTCAATTAAAAAAAATGGACACAGCTGCCCGAAAAAACGGATTTAAAAATCGGTCAGAATTCTTAGCTTCAATCATAGATGCAATTTAATAATTAAATAAATAAATAATTAATCAAACAGTTTATTTAATTATCTCGCAATTAGATAAAAGCTTGTAAAGTATACTGGACCAAATAAAGTTGCCGGTTAGGAAGTACTATGCTAAACTAAAACTAATTTAACAACCGAATAAAGAGATCAAGCTAAACCAAAAAGGTCCCCAATTCACGAGAAATCAGGGACCTTTGGTTTAGCAAGTAGCTAGTAGGCAGCTACTTAGATTCAGCCGATTTTCACCGCCAAGTTAAAATCGGCTGAACATTGCTCTTAATTTGTAGGTTAATTATACCGCAAACCAGTCCGAAAGGGCAAGTTAAGGATAGTTAAAAACAAATTAAAGTCAATGGACTAAGTAGCTAACTGGAGCTATTCAGTCCATTTTTTGTTGTTAGAAATAAAAAAAGTTGCCGGATGGGCAACTCACAAACAAATAACAGATACATGCTGGTAAATTACAAAGCTTTCATTTAGCGTGCGAGACTTTATAATTTAGTTAAAGCATATCAGATTTGTATTATAATGCAAATCAAATGTTTTAGCAACTCTCTTTTGAGACAGCGTGTGTCAGTCAAGAAAGGGAGTTTTTATTATGACAAAATCAACAAATTTTAATTACTATGAAGCCGATAACGTATATGGAGCCTTATTTTTCCAGTTCCCTAAGGTATTAATGTATGGCGAGCAATATAAACATTTAAGCAGTGATGCTAAATTGGCCTATATGGTACTGAAAGATCGGCTCGAGTATTCTTTGCGCAACAACTGGGTTGATGAAGAAGGACACGTCTACTTTATTTTTACCAATCAAGAATTAATTAATCTGTTTAACTGTTCGGAACATAAAGTTATTAAAATAAAAGCTGAACTTAAATCAGCCGGCCTACTCTTACAAAAACAAATGGGATTCAACCCAAAGACTAAAAAGAATGAACCAAATCGTCTATACCTTTCTAAGCTCGATGTAAAAGCTACTGATGTTTATTTAAGGGGCGAATATGGGCAAAAAGAGCCTGAAACCCTTGATACAAGCGGAACTGCAAAAAATGCAGTTCCGCAAGAGACCGTTGAAAAAAGCCCTCAAACCCTTGATACAAGCGGAACTGCAAAAAATGCAGTTAATCTATATAAAGACTATAAAAATAATATAGATACTAATAGATACGATACAGATACTCAAAAGTTGGACTTTTCCACAGCCAATTTTTCACTAGCTGAAATCGAAGCCCAAAATCGAGATCTAATAAAACATGCTGATGAGTTCTTAACTGACGAAGATAATGGCTTACCGGTCTTCTTAGAACCAGAAGCAGTGCAACTACTTAGCTTTTGGTGCCGTACCCCACAACAAATGCGGCGCTTTATTGGCATTATCTTAAACGCCAAATATGCTGTTGAAAAAGAACATAAAGATTTAGGCGTATGGATTCTATTAGATGACCCTGATTTAAAAAAAATGATGACCAAAACATTAAGGCGCTATTTTAATGCCCTAAGAAGCGACGAGAAGCATATCAAGAATGTTGAGAACTACCTGTACGGCACCATGCAAAACCTATTTGGTGTTTGGTGGAACCAACAAGCAGCTAGAGAATATGCAGCCAAACACCCCGAAGAACAGAATCTTGGTAGCGAGCGCACTTGGGACTAAAACACCATATAAGCTCACTTAAGCCGTTTTAAGCGTTACACGCATAAATTATATTAAAATCGCTTTAAAATCGCTTAGAAGCAAAAATAGGCACCTTGAGTGGCCAAATTGGCGATAGCTAAACTAGAAAAATGGGATAGGAGCTTTTTAAATGACCAAACCAAGCAAAGAAGTTGAAAAAAATTGAGCAATTGTTGGCTGACCCATGGGCAGTCGATATTCAAGACATTTGGGAGCAAGCAGCCCAAAATCGAGATCCTGATAAATGCAAGCTGTTTGACGCGTTACACACTTACCTCTTAGATAAACGCCAAGAATAAATCATCAATGAAAAGCACTTTGTGATTTAACATAGACAGTTCAAATAATCAGTGACTGAAATAAAAAGGAGGCACAAAATATGGCTAAGACACGAACATATATGGACAAGTATAGATTCACAACTGCGGAAAACCAACGGTTTGCCCGAGCAAATTTTACCAAGTTAGTGCATACTAATGCTCGCTTTGAAGGCGTTAATACCACATTGCCACAAACACAAACTATTATGGACGGTATGAGCGTAGCAGGAGTACCTGTTGAAGATGTTTTGACGATTGTTAATTTAAAGCGTGGGTGGCAATATATCACTACTCAAAATTCCCCTTTAACGTTAACCATGGAAAAACAAATCAATAAAATTGTGGCAGCAGAAGACGCCTTAGTACCAGGAGAATTACGGCAAGGAAAAGGGGGAGTTAATTTAGGTAGTGAAGACTTTTTTGAGCCGCCTTTAATTAACGAAAAACAAGAACAATCCTTTTTACAAAAAATCTTGACTGATCCACGAACGACGATTACTGATAAAGCATTGACTGTCATGTATCATAATATGCGTCAACAAATCTTTTGGGACGGGAACAAAAGGACGGCAACTTTAAGTGCCAATAAAATTATGATTGACGGTGGCGCTGGTTTAATTAATGTCCCATTAGATAAGTGGGATCAATGGAACGAACTAATTGCCAATTATTATCGGACTAATGACATGACTGAAGTTAAACAGTGGACATATGATAATGGTATCCAAGGATTACAAATTCGAGCAAACAAAAAATTAAGTGCTAATGAATTGAACCAGATGTACAAGCAACAAAAAAACGGATAAATTAGAACTTAAATTAGTTGAAGACGAGATTAGTAAAAGAACCCAAAACCATCTCAAAAACTTTGCTAAAAACAATCTATCGGAGTATTGATAGCGAGCGCACTTGAAATTAAAACGCCGTGTAAGCTCATTTAAGACACTTTAAGCCAATTATACTAGATTGTATTTTAAATTCGTATATGAACGTTTTAGAGGTCAAATATTAGATGCTATTGAAAAAGGTAACTAACATGTAGCTTTCGAAGACTTATACAATTGAAGTGATACTCAAGAGGTAGTATAATGGTAGTAGTTAAGAGGGGGAGTGAGACGATCATGGCAGTTAAAGAAAAAAAGCGGGTACAAGTTAAAATTGATAAAGACTTGGCTGATAATACGGAAGCAGTTTTAAACGAGTTGGGTCTAAATCCAACCACAGCGATTAACATGTTTTATAAGCGAATCGTAGCGGAAGCAGCGTTACCGTTTAAACCAGCTCTAAGCGAAGCAGAAAGAGCTAATTTACGCTTTTTAAAGGCGACCGAAGGGACACCAGTCACCGAGTTAAAAGACGCTAAAGGAGTCAGCGATTGGCTCAATGATCCAGATGAAGACTAATGGCTTATCAGATTAAATAAATTAATAACTTGGGAGTGTGATTAACATGAAAGACACAATTACAATCAATGACTTTTTTGAAATCGCCAAAAAAATTGATTTGAAAGATTTACTTGATAAATCATTACATGAGCCAGATCCAGAAAAGCGTAAAGTATATGATGCTTTGTATACCTACTTTTTAGATAAAAGGCAAGATGAGGTTATTAAGCGAAAGGACTTTGTCCGTTGATAGATAAACCCCAATATATTATTGTTGCTGGTATTAACGGAGCAGGTAAGAGTACGCTGTACGATACATTTCCCATATTGTTTGATAAAACAAAACGGATTAATGCTGATGAGATTTTACGACAAATGGGTGGCGATTGGCATAAAGACAGCGACAATTTAAAAGCCATGAAAGAAGAAATCAAACAACTACACTATGCTTTAGATCACCAGCAAAGTATTCACGTAGAAACAACACTGGCAGGTAGAGGCAAAGCTCAACTCAATTTGATTGACAAAGCTCACAAAAATGGTTTTGAAGTGGCTTTATTATATGTTGCTTTGCGAGATGAAAATTTAGCTATCCAAAGGGTCAACGAACGGGTACAAAAAGGTGGCCACGGTGTTCCAGTAGCAACGATCAAGAAACGTTATCAGCAATCCAAACATAATTTGCCATTAGTGGCCTTTAAATCTGATAAGGTCATGATCTATGATAATAGCGAAAAGTTTACCTTTGTTTATGCAAGAGAGAAGGGACAAGTTTTTAAGAACGATTTGAGGTATTTTCCTTGGATAAACCAAAATATTACTTATCCAGAAAAGGTGCAAAAGCAGTTACAAAATAATGCAGATCAGAACCCAGAAGTCAAACCAAAAAATGATCCCGAAAATAAAAACGATCGGCCTAGTTATTAGGTTAATCGTTTTTGAATTTGTTCGGTTTATGCGCATTAACGTAATTAGCAAATATTTTTAAAAGTTCTTCGGTTTGTTCGACTGATAAGTTATCAGCCTGAAAGTATTTTTCAAGTAAGGCTCCTTTTTGAATTAGTCGGCGAGAACGGGCTTTACGGGCTTGCCGATTTTCATAGTATTTAGATTGCCGTAATTTAAAATCTTCTCGTTCAATTTGTTGCTTTAAACGGGCTTGTTGTTTAACTAATTTTTCATATTGATTAGGCATGGAATTTCCTCATCTCTTATGATTAATGATCTACAGTCTTTTCCTTTAAAAATTTAGAAAATTGCTGGGCTAAAAGCTTAATCTGATCGTTAGACAAATTAGCATAATCTAAATTGGCTTGACTGATGATTTGTTTACCTAACCGTTGTTCAATCTTATTTTTTTCGTCCTTAATTTTTTGATTAAGGGCTTTTAATTTAGCTTCTTGTTTTTCTAAGTTACTTTGAGACATAACGATCCCTCCAATCATATTAGAAATAATCACCGAAACTATATCATATAAGAAACGTTAAGTCAAAGGATAAAAGTTGAAAAAGCGAAGCGGAAGGCATACACTAAGTTGAAGTTAAGAGAATCAGCAGACCGAGTGAAACGAGGTCAATGCGCACTTACACATAGAATAAATTCTATGTTGTGCTAACCCCAAAAATCCTGTATTAGAAGTCGCCGATGGCGACAACAAAGTCAAGCCCATAGAATCAAAGCAAAGAGGTGACTAACATGGCAATTTTTCATATGAGTTTTAGTAATATTAGTGCTGGAAAAGGACGAAGTGCGATTGCCAGTGCCGCTTATCGAAGCGGTGAAAAATTATTTGATGATAAGGAAGGACGCCACTACTTTTATGCCCGCTCGGTTATGCCAGAAAGCTTTATTTTAACCCCAAAAAACGCACCAGAATGGGCCAGTAATCGAGAACAATTATGGAATGAAGTTGAAAAGAAAGATCGGCGAGCAAATTCTCGGTACGCGAAAGAGTTTAACGTAGCCTTACCAGTTGAACTAAGCGAAGATGAACAGAAAGAATTATTGACAAAATATGTTCAAGAAAATTTTGTTGATCAAGGCATGGTAGCTGACGTAGCAATTCATCGCGATCACCAAGATAATCCGCACGCACATGTGATGTTAACGAACCGACCATTTAACCCCGATGGTAGTTGGGGATTAAAAGCAAAGACGCAGTACATTAAAGATGAAAATGGCAAGCAACTTTTAACCAAAAGCGGGTTTCCAAAACAAAGAAAAATTTGGTTGGTTGATTGGGATAAAAAAGAAAAAATAACTGAATGGCGGCACAATTGGGCAAACAGTGTTAATCGAGTTTTGGCACAAAAAAATATTCCGGATCGGATTAGTGAAAAATCGTTTGTCGATCAAGGGGTTCAAGAGACACCTACCCAACACGAAGGCATTAACAGCCAAAGAAAAAACCGAAAAGCATTTAATCAACAAGTTAGAGCGCAAAGAAACGCTCAAGCTAAATATCATAATCTTGACGAAAAGATAAGAAATCATGAACATTTTGACGCGTTAACTGACGAGCTATCGTTCTCTGAAAAACACACAATTAGTCATCTAAGTCAGCAATTGAAAACCTATGTCGATTTAGAACATTTAGACGATAGACAGCGCATGCTATTTAATTGGAAAAACAGCTTATTAATCAAACATGCCATTGGTGAAGATGTAACCAAGCAACTGCTGACTATTGACCAGCAAACGACATCACTAGCACAAGCTAACCAGTTGTTAAATAAAGTGGTGGAACGAGCAACGAAAAAGCTTTATCCGGAACTTAATTTTGAACAGACAACCGCAACTGAACGACGGGAACTGATTAAAGAAACTAATAGTGAACAAAAGATTTTTAAGGGTAGCGAATTGGCAGAACGGTTAGCGGATATTCGAAGTGACTTACTAACCCAGCAATTATTGACGTTTACCAAGCGGCCATATACCAGCTGGCAGTTAGTTAATCAGCAAGCCCAGACAATTGAGAAGCAATTAGCTGCGGTGCTAGCCAAACATGGTCACCAGTTAGACGATTTGAAGCATACTGATCGGGGCATGCTAGCCGCTTATCAACCAAGCGAACTCGAATTCATTTCTAAAGCGGTGAAAGATTTACGGGTCATGCGGGAAGTAAAAGCCGTGGTGCAAACCCAATACAACAGCATTCTAACGACTGCTTTTCCGGACAGTGACCTCGATAAGCTAGAGACGATTGATAAGGAGCAAATCTATACTGTCGTGGTTTACTATGATCCAGAATTAAAGCCATTAAGTGCCAATGATCTTAGGCAATTGCAACAGCAGCCACCGGTAGTCTTTACTAGTCAGCAACACCAAGCCGGTTTAAATTACCTGTTAGGTAAAATGGAATTAAAAGATATTCAGGATCATCGACTGCAACGGGTCTTAAAACATGATGGCACCCGGCAACTGTTTATTGGAGAATGTGGCCAAGATCCTAAGTTGGATCACCGACAAATTGAAATGGTACAAGCCCGTTTGAAACAACAGACAACACGGTTTGATCAATATAAGCAAGATCAAATTAAGGACTATCAGGCCATTAATTACCATCCAACTAGCCCGAAAAACTACCTGACTAATATTTTGGACGAAGCCTTAATGACCATTTTATATGCGAAAAATACGGACTATCTAAGAAAACAGCAACTACGCGGTTTAAAAGAGACCGAGTGGGCAATGACGAAAAAGCAGCGGCAACACCAAACCCGTAATCGGCATGAAGATGGGGGTATGCACTTGTAATTTAAATGTAAAATAAAAAAGCTATCAGCCCGAGCACTTAATCAGTTATATTAAAACTTGAAACAACAAGTTCAGCAAGCAAGGAACCCACAACAAAAATCAGAACTAAAAAATAAACTAAATGATATACACCATGAAATCAGTAAGCGAACTCAAAAACAGCTGCAAGCATTTGCTGAAGAAAATCCATCAATCAAACAACCCGAATCCGAACTTGATCAAAGTTTAAAGCGTTAGCCAGTTTTTAAAGGTCATGCTATAATATAAACAGAAAAAGGAAGTCCCGCCGAAAACAGGACTTCCCGTGCAAGCCGCTTCAAAGGCGGTGGCCTAGATTACAAAACTACATTGTTGCTGTTGCCCTGTAACCGACCAAAGTTACGCAGGGCGACTTTTTTATTTGTGATGCTTGTCGATATAGCTGAGGAGCGCGATTAAAAACGTGCCAAACAGCAACATCAACGAGAGTGTCTGGAAGACGCTCATTGACTGTGAAACCTTCCTGAAGATTATTCCATGTTCCCATGGGCCTCACCTCACAAGGGAAAAGACAGCCACCGCCCTTAAAACTTCTTGCTTAATCCATTATACAGGGAAATCAAAAATCAACCAAGAGCAATAAAACTTCAAGTGATGAAAAGCAAGCCTATCGCCTCTAGCTGGATATGTTTAAGACGAAAAAAAGTAAATAGTATAACTATAATGCTTCAAAATGTTACTATTCAGGTAATTTTGAAGCATTTTTAGTTACTATCCTCAGAGTTTATGGAGTTGTAAGTTTGCCCCCATTTGTCCATTTCTAGAATAATTGGCGTCAGTGTCTCACCAAACCTAGTCATTCTATATTCTGTTTTAGGAGGAATCACTGGATATATCTTTTTTTCGATAATCTTGTCCTTCTCTAACTCATTAAGTTGTAGCGATAACATCCTGCGAGAGCAATTCGGCATTTTTTTTTGCAATTCACTAAATCTACATACTTTATTTTTTATAAGATGATACAAAATTACACTTTTCCATTTACCTGAAATTATTTGTAAAGTGCTTTCAACAGGACAACCATTACTACAGTTAAAAATATGTCTTTGCAAGCCCAACACTCCTTCTTAAAAAACTAAATATTTCAATTATATATTAATTCATTCTTTGTGGCTATTAGGGAAATAATTGTTACACAGATAATTTAAATTCTCTTCTTGTATGTCTTATATAACAAGTTACTATTTGTAAGTATAGAACAATAGAAAAGAGGACTCACTATGAAAGCTATTGGATTTACTCAACATTTAAACATTAACGATTCTAGAAGCTTATTTGAATTTGAAGAAAGTATCCCAGTACCTAAAGGGCACGATTTGCTCGTCAAAGTTAATGCTGTATCCGTTAATCCAGTTGATGTTGGTGTACGACGTGGCGGGCACGGCAAACTAAAGACCCCAAAAGTTATTGGATGGGACGCATGTGGGATTGTAAAAAAAGTGGGTAATCAAGTATCTCTATTTAACCCTGGAGATCGGGTATATTATGCCGGTTCCTTTAAACGTCCAGGAAGTAATAGTGAATATCAGTTAGTAGATGAACGAATTGTTGGACATGCACCTAAATCCTTAAGCGACGATGAAGCAGCCGCAATGCCTCTGACTTCATTGACAGCTTATGAAGCGCTATTTGAACAACTGTCAGTGTCCTCTAATAGTCAGAGTAATAAAGATAAAACCATTTTGATCATTAATGGTGCTGGTGGAGTAGGATCAGTTGCAACACAATTAGCTGCAAATGCAGGACTAACCGTAATTGCCACTGCTTCACGTCCCGAAAGTATCAATTGGGTCAAAAGTCATGGTGCTAAATACACTGTAAACCACAGGAATAATTTAGTCGACGAAGTCAGAGAACTTGGTTATAAATTTGTAGATTATATTTTAGAGTTAAAAGATATTGACAATCATTGGAAAGAAATGTGTGAGTTAATTAAGCCTGAGGGGGCTATTGCTTCGATTACCGAAAATAAGCGACCTATCAATCTACGTTTATTAACTCAAAAGAAAGCAATCTTTGCTTGGGAATGGATGTATACCAAGTCTTACTATCATACAAATGATATGCAAACCCAACATGATATTTTAGAAAAAATTGCATATTTTCTTGATAATGGCCAATTAAAGTGTACTCTAACACATTCCCTTTCTCCTTTAAATGCAACTAATCTTCGGAAAGCACATAGTTTAGTGGAAAGTGGGCATATGGTTGGTAAAGTCGTTGTTTCTGGATGGGAGGAATAAAATATGATCGAAAATGACAGATATTATCGTCGCTATGTTAAAGATGTCAAATCAGGTTATATTTTCTTACAAACAGGTTTGGTTAAAAAGGCTATCCTAGATAGTATTTTTGAAATAAACTACAGACTTACTATTCAAATTGCAAAGGATAAGAAATTTATGGATCAAACATTTTTCAAAGATACTCCTTATACTCCAGTATTTGATAAAACACCGTCAAAATACTCTAAACGTTTAATCAAGCAAATACATCATCTACAAAATCTATATAAAGATAATAATATTTCTGACTTGGTAAATAATATATCGTCTTTTCTAAAAGAGATAGATGGCATTACCGATGTACAAAAATTAACCCACGATTATCTAAATTTATTAAAAGAGATTAATTACGTAATGCCATTCTTATCATCTAATAAAACCGGGTATGCTAATCTTATTAATAAATATGATCGTCTATTATTGTTAGTAGACTTAAAAACCTCACAACAGAACAATTCAACTTTAAACTATCCAGAGTTAGACAATGCAAAGTTATTGAGTTCTCCTTATATCACTAATGAAGAATTTGAGTATTTAGTGGCTAATCTAACGAAGTATCTAGGGTTAGTCTCTAAATTGAAAAATAGAAGCTTATTTTGTTTTGCTGGTCAAATTGGTAAGTGTCAAAACCACGTACAATAGCCTTAAAAGTTGTCACTTTAAGAAATAAAAAGTGATGACTTTTGAGGCTATTGTACGCTTGATTCGACGCACGTAAGGAGGGAAGCAGGCGTTTTGAAACTTGTTTAACCGGTCCCGTGGGATCGTCAGATTAATTTCACCGTACTTAGTGTCGATAGTGCGGGTGTACGTCCCGTTCCGGTAGTTCACGTCGTCTTTTGATCGGTCGATCCGAGTATGTGGTTCGTAGCCTAGCACCGCAGTCAGTTCATTTTGAAGGAACTAATTAGCGGCCACTTCGATTTGACGACGTAAGACTTCATTCAGGGTAATATCTTTGTCTGAAGATAGCGCTGCGATAATATCTTTGTTAAACTGGTTCATGGGGAAAGCCTCCGTATTCTGATTGGTTTTTAGCGATTTCAATCATACGGGGAAGGCTTTCCCTTTTTCAATACCCTCAAGGTATCAATTTACATAAAATATTTTACACTCACTTCCTTTCAGATTTTACAAAGTCCTATTTAGAATTTACACCAATTAGAGACTAACATGTGGTGTTCAAAAAACAAGTATATTTAGTAAAGGATGTGTAACTTATAAACATATAATACGAGAGGAATTAAACAAGAAGTTTTCTTTTATGAAGTGTTGCTAAAAATTAGACCGAAATCTAATTTTGGGCAGTCACTACATTGAGGAAAGCTTTTTTGCATTATTTCAGTTGCAAAATTCATCATCTTATCAGCTGAATTTAGCCACTTGTCGACATTAACAACCATTGTTCACAGATATTTGCTAAGCTACGATTAAGCAATTAAGAGGAGAGTGAGCAGATGAAGCTAACAACAACGGACTTAACAAAAAGATATGGTCAAAAAGCGGTAGTTAAAAATCTGAATCTTGAAATACCGGCTCAATCGTTAGTTGCCTTTCTAGGGAATAATGGTGCTGGCAAGTCGACAACAATTTCGATGCTGATTGGTTTGTTGAAACCAACTGCTGGTCAAATTAATTTTCTTGATGAGCATAATCAACCATGCCAACCCAAAATTGGAGTAGTTTTTCAAAATAGTATTCTTGATAATGAATTGACCGTCAAAGAAAATTTGTATTTTCGGGCAATGATGCAGGGAAAACAGTCGGTTGCTAATATTGGAAAAGTGACAGAGGTTTTGGGATTGAGCAACTTCCTTGAGCAAAAATATGGTAGTTTATCCGGTGGTCAAAAACGACGTGTTGATATTGCGCGTGCCTTATTGAATGACCCCGACTTTCTATTTTTAGATGAGCCAACTACTGGATTAGATATTCAAACTCGGACGGTCATTTGGCAGCTGTTAAATGATCTGCGTCAAAAAAATAATTTGACTATTTTTTTAACAACACATTACTTAGAAGAAGCTCATGATGCTAATCTGGTTTATATCGTTAATCAAGGGGCAGTCATTGCTTGTGGTTCTGCAGCAGAAATAATTGCAGCAAATACTGAGAATTATCTTGAGATTAGGACATCTCACAAGTTTGCCTTTCAAGCTAATTGTGAAAAAGTTGGTCAAGATCAGTATCGTATAATCGATCTTCCAATTTCAGCTGCGATTGATTTTCTAGCACAGAATCGAGCAGTAATTGAGCAATTTGAGTATCATCATGGCACACTTGACGATGCATTTATGAATTTAACTGGAAAGGAGCTGCAATAAAATGCTGCCATTAATAAGACGAAATTTAAAATTATTTTTCCGTAATCGAGCTGGAGTATTTTTTTCTTTGTTAGGAGCCTTAATTTCTTTTGGACTATTTATTATTTTTTTGAAGTCTAACATGTTAGATTCGTGGAAACAATTGCAGCATCCAGCCAGAGTACTTGATCTTTGGGTAATTGGCGGGACATTGGCCGTGGCCAGTATTACTACGACTTTAAGTGCTTTATCCAGAATGGTGTCAGACCTTGAATATCGGGTTTTTGATGATTTGATTTTAACTGGTTTAAGTCGCTTGAAAATTCGACTCAGTTATGTTTTGGCAGCAACAATTATTGGAACTCTATTGCAAATAGCACTTTTTTTAATAATGGTTAGTTATTTTTCTTGGGTTGATGGCATCAGTATTCCTGGATATATCACTTTTCAAGTGTTGATAGTTACAATTTTAGCATCATTTTCAGCAAGTGTGCTGAATTTCATTTTAGTTTATCGGATGAAAAATATTGATACTGTTGGCAAGTTTTCTTCAATCGTTGGGGCAGCTTCAGGATTCTTAGTGGGAATTTATATTCCAATCGGTGTCTTGCCAACTTTTGCGCAAAATTTAGTCAAGTTAACACCAGGGGCTTATGTAGCAGCAATCTATCGTCAGCTGTTGATGCATGATATACTGAAAAACGTTCAACCAAATATTTTGCATAATTTACAAAAAACACTGGGAATTGGAATTAATTTAAATGGTAATCTAACCACAAAATTGCAAAACTTTGCAATAGTTACCGGTGTAACCGTAATTTTATTAATAATTATCTTGATTACCAACAAACATGATCAAAATAAATCTGTTAGTACGGAGTGAAATAAATGGAAGTACGATTTGAAAAAAACATTATAACTGGCGAAGAAATTGAAGTAATCGTTAAAGCAAATCGTTTAACTAATAATGTCAAGAGTTTAATGGCTTATATTAATCAATTTGATCAGAAGCCACATCGAATTCTACCAATTAAAACCAATGACAGTATCATAATTGTTAAGGTGGATGATATTATCTTAGTTGATGTGCAAAAAAATACGTTGTCAATCGAAACATTGACCGCTAAGTATCTGATACAAGAACGATTGTATAAGTTTATCCAGAAACTGCCTAAAGATATCTTTGTTCAAGTGTCAAAACATGCAGTAATTAACCTTGATTATTTGCTGTCACTTGAAGATAGCTTTGCTGGTTCGATGACTGCTAAAATGGAAAAGAGTTTGCGAACTAGTGTTAGCCGCAAATATTTAAGCGATCTGGAAGAACATTTAGGACTTTAAAGGGTGAATTGTTATGTCAAAAAATTTCAGAAATGTAATCAATTGTTTTACAAACGGAGTCGGATATGGTGCAACAACTTTTTTATTGTTTGTTGCCTTTGATGGGTTTCAGAGTGTAACAACATTTAATGTGCTAAGTGTTTTAATCATTAGTGGGTTAATTGGGGTGCTGACTTTAGTTTTTGACCTAGATAATTGGTCATACTTGGTTGAACTGTTGCTCCATTTTCTCGGGGCCTTTAGTTTGATTCTAGTGATGATGTGGTTGAATCATTGGCTGAGCTTACAAAATTGGTTGAATTTTTGCATCAGCTTTATAGGAATTTATTTAATTATCTTTTTTATTGTCAAGATGAAAATAGCTTCTGATGTCAAACGGGTTAATCAAAAATTGTCTGAACGGCATCAGAAGAAATGAGTGGGATCGTCGCATTTTTTAAAATGTTGATAAAGCTAGAAAATTGAATTTGAAGCGATCTTTAAAAGCCAGATTAAATCTGATTGAAAAGATTGCTTTTTTAATAGCTGGTTAATAACATTTACAAGTAGAGCTTTGGCTTTTGATGATACTTATTTGTGCTGCGATTAAGCAACGTCTGTTTTTAAAGGAGAGTGTCAAGAATGTTGTGTAAAAAAGGAAACTTCGTCCGCATGAATTGACAATTCTAAAACATCGAATCAAGCGTGTCGTGACAGTCCTTGAATCCCCGATGTGCTCGATTCTCAAATTTATCGTTGTACTCCATTACTTGCGTCATGATAAAGCGATCGAGGGCCCCTTCGTTTGGAAACTGCTCTTTACGTCGGGCCATCTTCTTCAGGCTCTTATTAAACGACTCAATTAGGTTCGTCGAGTAGATGGTCTGACGGATCGCAGTTGGAAAACTGAAGAACGTGAATAGCTCCTCTATTTGGACTAGATTCTTGATTCGACGCTTATAACTGGACTCCCACTTAGCACTGAAAGCCGCCAATCGTTCTTTGGCGGCTTGTAGGTTCTCTGCTTGCCGAATGGCCTTAAAGTCGGTGATAATCTCCCTGCGATCGTTTTTGCGAACGTATCCTAAAAGGTTGCGCTCTGCGTGGACCCAGCACCGTTGAAACTTCGCCTGCGGGTAGTTAGCCTCAATCGCAGATTGAAGTCCAACTAAACCGTCGACGATGAACAACTGAATATCTTTAATCCCCCGTGCGCGTAATCCCTGGAGTAGTTCAGACCAAGCGGCTCCGTTCTCGGTCGGTGCGATACTGTAGTCAAGAATAGCCTTACCGCCGTCACTTCGAATTCCGATCGCTACGTTAACGGCTTCTCGTTCAACGGTACCACGGCGTAACGGAATGTAAGTAGCATCGAGGAACACACAGACGTACTGTGAGTACTTGAATTTGCGCTCATGGAACTCTTCAACCAGGTGTTCCGTCCGCTTAGTGATGTTTGAAACCGTGGTTGGTGAGTAGTAGTGGCCGTACATTCTCTCGACCATATCAGCGATTTCACGAGTTGTGACGCCCTTGGAGTACATCTTGATGACCATTTCCTCCAGTCCATCAGTTCCGACGCATGTAAGGAGGGAAGAGGGCGTTTTGAAACTTGTTTAACCGGTCCCGTGGGATCGTCAGATTAATTTCACCGTACTTAGTGTCGATAGTGCGGGTGTACGTCCCGTTCCGGTAGTTCACGTCGTCTTTTGATCGGTCGATCCGAGTATGTGGTTCGTAGCCTAGCACCGCAGTCAGTTCATTTTGAAGGAACTAATTAGCGGCCACTTCGATTTGACGACGTAAGACTTCATTCAGGGTAATATCTTTGTCTGAAGATAGCGCTGCGATAATATCTTTGTTAAACTGGTTCATGGGGAAAGCCTCCGTATTCTGATTGGTTTTTAGCGATTTCAATCATACGGGGAAGGCTTTCCCTTTTTCAATACCCTCAAGGTATCAATTTACACAAAATATTTTACACTCCCTTCCTTTCAGATTTTACAAAGTCCTATTTAGAATTTACACCAATTATACGGACATAAACAAAAGACAGCCACCGCCCTTAAAACTTCTTGCGAAGTTTATTATACAAAGAAACTCGCAACAACATCAATCAGATCGAAGTACTAGATTTTGTTTAACGTAGTAACAAAATAAAGGAGAGGCTACCAATGTGTGTACCTAATTTATTGCAGTTTGTACCTAATGATTATATTGCAAATAATTATTTAAAAACTAATTTTTATTTAAAAGATGTTCTATGCTATAGAAAATTGGTCTCCTTCCATTCATGCTGATGTTCCATTAGTAAAAGTCTTAGTGTCATGCTTTTCTTATTGATTAGCATGGCTTTTCTTTTGCCTATTCTCAAAAAGCCCGCTACCTTCCTAATGAGGTAACGGGCCTTTTGATATAATTTCCTATCCAAATAGTCCAGCTTTCTTCCAGCCACATTGTTTCAAATAATCTCGAATCGACTTTTTAATGATTGAAGTATCTAACCTAGATTCAACAATTCCAACTTTACCGCTCTCCTTGTCCTGTCCAATACCAAAAGAAATACTTTTCTGATAAGTCTTTCCCTTAGAAAAGGAGATGTCTTTACTGAAAGATAATTTACCGTTATGCATCCTAATACTTGATATCTTGCTAGAAGTGCTATCAACCTCCTTCCATTTCCCGTTATCTTTCAAAGTAACTGTAAAAGTAAACTCTTTGTCCTCATCGGAGATTCCACCCTCAGTGAAAAACCGGGCATCCATCCATTTCCATGTACCAATAATCGAATCTCCTTCAACAGTAACTTTCCAAGGATTGTTATCAGAATTTAGAACCTTTGGTGCGTCGCTTAAAACTTTTTCTTTCTCAATCATAAGAAATCATCTCCTTCTTTTGATAATCATTACTAAACATAACTAATCTTATAATACCAAGAAGACCAGTCATATCGCCAGTAGTAAACCTGATCATACTATAACCGTAGTATACAATATCAATGATTCTAGATATAGCAAGAAGCAAAAATTGATCGATTGTCCGGCCGATTTTATTAACTAGGGGCGATGTATCATGTAGAAATGATAAGCCGACGTCCATATGGAGCCATGATGATGGGATTTTCACCAGATTAAAGCCATATTGGCCAATCGACAAGACATCGACGGCTTTGGCACAATCCTGAAGATTATTCCATGTTTCCATGGGCCTCACCTCACAAGGGAAAAGACAGCCACTGCCCTTAAAACTTCTTGCTCAATCCATTATACAGGGAAATTAAAAATCAACCAAGAACAATAAAACTGCTCTTGACAGCAAAGGAAAGCTACAACCCTAGCAAGGTCAGCAAGCAAGGCTAATAGTACTGCTGCAATGGGAAATAACAAGTGTCCAGTAGGGCTGTCCAAGAGCGGGCACAAATCCTACCAGACAGTACGATTACAAAAGTAAAGAAGGTCATAAAATCAGTTACTAGAGGGAACTGTGGTAAAAGACAAATAAGATGGTTAAATGATGACTATAAAGTCAAGTCAGATAAACAGGTATTTGAGCATATAAATTGCTTTTGACATTTTACTTACTTATAATAAGTACAATAATAAATGACTAGTAAAAGGCGGGTAAAACAATGGATAAATTTAAAAATATTATTATTGGATTTGGTAAGGCGGGTAAGACATTAGCTAAGTACTTGGCGCAGCATGATGAGACCGTGCTTCTGATCGAACGGTCAAAACAAATGTATGGAGGGACTTGCATCAATGTTGGCTGCCTACCATCTAAAAATTTAATTTTAAATGGTCAACGTGGCTTAGACTTTACTACGGCAGTTAATAAGCGTGGTGAGATGACTAGACAGTTGCGAGACAAAAACTATCACATGGTGGCTGATGAGCCACTAGCAACGGTTTGGAATGGGTCAGCCCGTTTTATCGACAATTATGTTTTGGCAGTCGTAATGAGTGATGGAACAACTAAGAAGGTGAGAGGTGAACGCATCTTCATTAATACTGGAGCGGTTCCAAATTGGCCATCAATCCCAGGGCTAGAATTCGGTCAGCGGATTTTTACGTCTAAAGAAGCTATGGAATTGAAGAAACAACCGAAACGACTAGCAATTATTGGCGGCGGTTATATTGGCCTTGAATTTGCTGGAATGTTTAATTCATTTGGTACGCATGTAACGATTTTCGACCAACATACCAGATTGTTAGAGCGCGAAGATCCTGATATTGCGACCGAGGTCGTAACAGATCTGACTGACGCAGGGATCGAGATTAAACCGGAGACTCAACTAACTCAAGTAAAAGATAATGGTGAGAAGGTTACGTTATATTATCAACAAGGTGATCAAACTAACACTGCGGAATTTGATGCGGTATTAGTTGCAGTCGGTCGGCGACCTAATATAAGTAGTTTAGGACTAGAAAATACTGATATTGCTTTAACCAATCGCGGTGCTATTCAGGTCGATGATCATTTAAGAACTACAGTACAAAACATTTGGGCTTTAGGTGACGTTAATGGTGGCCCTATGTTCACTTATGTCTCATTGGATGATTTTCATATTATCATAGATCAATTGTTTGGTAAGGGGAATCGATCAACGGCTGATCGATCGGTAATACCAACTGCTTCATTCCTAAATCCACCGCTGGCCAACGTTGGCTTAAATGAACGTCAGGCCAAGAGTGCAGGTTATAACTTTCAAACTTTCAAGCTATCAGTTAAGGCGATTCCAAAGGCCCGTGTTTTAGAGGATCAACGTGGACTCTATAAGGTAATCATTGATCAAAATACACATTGTATTTTAGGGGCAACTTTGTATGCCGCTGAGGCTCATGAAACTATTAATCTAATTGCATTAGCGATAAAGGCCAAATTACCCTATGAAAAATTACGCGACATGATCTATACTCACCCAACAATGTCTGAAGCCTTGAATGACCTTTTTAAGACTCTGGTTGTGAAAAACTAGCACCCTAGAAGCATAAAGAAAGAACCGTTTGGAATTTCAAATGAAACTCTAAACGGTTCTTCTTCTTAGGAGGCTTATGTCATAAACCCTCTAATAAATTACCTATATTAGTCCACTAAAGGCCATCCAATCATGATCAGATAGTAAACCTGTTTATAACTACTAAACCTAAGCTTAATAGTAACATTACTATTCCAACGAACATCATACCTATTGATGATCTATCACCTGTTTGAGGTAATCTACTTGTTTTATCGTATGTTTTACCTTGAGTGAAATCTTTTGGTACTACCTTATTTCCATTATTAGGAACTTGAGGTTTCTTAGGCGTTGTCGGGTTATTAGGAACCTGGGGCTTCTTAGGCGTTGTCGGATTATGGGTATTAGTAATATTGTAACCATCAACAGTACTTGTGTACCCCGCAACTGCGTCTTCCGTAACTGTGTAGGTAATCTTCTTACCATTAGCATAAGCAGCTAGGTTGTCAAAACTGTACTGCCAGTTATCACTAGCACTAACTTTCTTGCTTGCGACTTGTTGACCATTGGCCAATAAGTTCACTGTGATTGAACTTGGGCGAATTCCATCTTGATTGTTGTTATCGTTCCAAGTCTTGGCTCCAGATACCTTAACAGTGGCAGGAGTGTGGTTGTTAGTTACGTTGTAACCATCAACAGTACTTGTGTACCCCGCAACTGCGTCTTCCGTAACTGTGTAGGTAATCTTCTTACCATTAGCATAAGCAGCTAGGTTGTCAAAACTGTACTGCCAGTTATCACTGGCACTAACTTTCTTGCTTGCAACTTGTTGACCATTGGCCAATAAGTTTACTGTGATTGAACTTGGGCGGATTCCATCTTGATTGTTGTTATCGTTCCAAGTCTTTGTTCCAGAAACTGAGGTTTTCTCAATCTTATCGATAATTTTAATAACGGCACCTTTTGAATCAAAATTTGTAGAAGTTACGATTACCGTATCTGCTAATTGATATCCCTTAGGTGCACTGACCTCTTTCAATTGGTAACTATCACGTAACAACCCATAGATAGTGCCCTGTCCTGAGGAATCTGTTGTGATAGTTCCTACAACTTCTCCGGTTGACTGTCGAATTACATCAAAGATAGCGCCATGTAATGGATTGCCAGATTCATCCACCTTTTTTATTGTTAAACTATAGTTATATCCGTTTGCAGTACCATTTGCCTCTTGATAATATACTGTATTAGTGTACTCGTTCATCTTATGATTATTATATAGATAACTTGATGAGTTTTTAATTTGTTCTCCGTTAATCAACTTATGAGAAGGCTTTACCTTATATGTGATAAGGAAACCCTGATTGATATTACCAAGATTCACAGAAAAAGATGAGCCATTGAATTCAGGGGTATATTTTTCAGTTACTTCTTTATAGTTAGCCAATGACCAATAGTTATTTTTGTCCTTAAACCAGGTTCCAGTTGCAATTTTTATGCTTGACTGTTCATAATTAACTCCAGCAGAATTAAGAATATCCTTAATAATAACATTATTCCGTTCAGAATTAGTTGTGTTTATAATAATACGGTAGCTAAGTTCATTATTATCATAATCCATCCACCCATATTTATAAAAATCAATATTACTATCACCTTTATTAACTTTATAGCTTATACCCGTGCTATCGATAGTAACTACATTCCCGTTTATTTTAATTGTTGCAGGAAGTACAGTGTCTTTCTTCACCTTTTCTGTATCAGCCATTATTTGCATATTAATGTGGCCGGTAACATCATTATGTTTATCTACATAGTCTGTGTATGTTAAGACCAGCGTCTTTTTTTCTTTATTGATAATTGCACTAGCAACCGTAGTCACCCCATCAGGAGCGTAGACATTAAATGATTGATCTCTAGTAAAATCCAACTCATTAGGAAGTGATATTGTCGTATAATCTCCGGATCTTACTGAATTAGGAACAGAAAAGTCAAAAGAGAATTCTGTAGTTCCTCCACCTGAGATCTCCTTAGTTGATGATCTCTGATTGGTAATTGTAATATCAACGCTAGTTCCTTTATTATGTGCAGATGGGGAACTATTATTCTTAGAAATACTATTAACTGATGGACCCTGATTAGTATTAGCCCCACTATTAGAAGTCGAGTATTGACTATTACTTATATAATTACGGTCCTCCTGAACTGGCTGATTATTGTCAGCTGGTGCTCTCGGTTGTGCTTCTGTATTAGTAACTTGTTTCTGAGACGTCTGATCGTCCGAAGAACTAGTATTATCTGTGGTATTACTATTAACGGTACTTATCTGCGGTTCTTCCTGTTGATTAATAACAGTCCCGGAACCCGTACCGTTCTGAGTAATATTTGTCTTGCTATCAGCATATACGGTCATACCATTATTAGATGATATCCATATTGACCCTAATAACGAAAATAAGACTAGTCCCATCATAAATAAAAGTCGACGATGCCTAGATTTATTACTCATACTATTGCCTCCTTCTTTGTTTTCTATGCGCAATACTAAAGATTATCACACACCCCTATATTACCATATTTTTATAGGAAATTTCACACTAACTTCACTAACCGTCAATAGTGACATCACTAGTATTAGCATAGTTATCAAACATATGTTCCTAATAACATAACAAAGGCGCTGTATCGACAGTGAAAAAGCCGGCACAGCGCCTTTTGTTATATTCAAATTCTGGTCTCCTCTATAGGATTTCTCATTTTCATATTCATACCTAATCTAACAGTACGAACTACCAAGAGAACATATTATCTATACTTTATAAAACGAGGTTGGGAAAAAAGTCTCAAATCTTAAAAACCGTTAGAAATCACGTTACTAAAAACGTTGATTCCTAGCGGTTTTTAATATAACTATTTTCTAAAATTTATCTGAAAATATAGTTTTTTCCCAGCCTCTTACTTATAAGAGAATTGCTATACAAATTTGTTCAATTTTCTTTCATGAAAAAT
>ERZ772893.1462-NODE-1462-length-23400-cov-4.104262_pt1 | contig 23400 bp, 15 predicted proteins | sample MGYA00511482_ERZ772893 | MGnify/ENA primary metagenome ERZ772893 (study PRJEB29015, sample SAMEA2737687) | human gut metagenome | biome: human gut; feature: human-associated habitat; material: faeces | place: China | collected 2012 ... | reverse complement strand
TATATTTTATATGGCTTATTATTTATATTAGCATATCTATTCCATACTTCAACGATAATTGCTTTGCTTATTTTAGTTGTTTTATGCTTGCCTCATTTTCAAAGAAAAGTGTATTATGTTTTATTATTTGTATCAATTATTTTTTGTTATTCTAGTGTGGGAACTTCTATTATGAATTACTTTTATTCTTTCTTAATAGAGCATTCTTTTGTAACAACGAATCGAGAAACTGAAAATGGTTTAGATTTACTTCTACGATATGGTATGACTTCTGAAATAGGTAATGTCATTTCATTTAAATTTATATTTCAAATTATATTAGCATTTATTTTCTTAAATTCTAATGCAAAATTTAAGTTGTATAAAAAACTGTTTAATGTTTATGTAATAGGTCTTTTAATAGGTTCAATAGGCATTAGAATGGAAACATTTGGCCGTGTTCTTGATTTTTTTACGTTTACTTCTATTATATTGCTGTGGATTGATTATGTTAACTCTAGTAAACTTGGCTCATTGTTTAAATTTTCATTTGTGTTTTTTTTACAGTTGTTTTTTGTATATAGAATAATAAATCCTCTATAATAATATGACTTTTTCAATTATTATTCCTATCTATAATTTGCAGGATTCTGATGTTTTTGCTTATTTTGATAGATTACTAGGTAGTATAAGTAATAATTTTAAAGATGCAGATATAAAAGAATCTTGTTTGGAAATTATTATGATTAATGATTCTCCAAATCAAAATATATGCGATCTTTTAGAGATGGTTGCGCAGAAATATAATTTGGGGAGTAAAATAAAGCTATTTAATAATATAACTAACGAAGGACAAGCTTATTCTCGGAATAGGGGAGCCGAAATAGCACAAGGAGAATATTTACATTTTATTGATCAAGATGATTTCATTTCTTCGGAGTTTTATAAGAAGATGTTTGTGATGGATAATGCTGATATTTATATAGCTAATCCTTATTTATACGTAACATCTAATAATCAATCTAAATCGTTTTTAAAAAAGAAAACAATTTTCTTTTATGAGAGAGCTACATATCTTTCTGATGTAAGATTTTTTTGTTTTTCAAATATTGCAGTCTCACCAGGACAGTATCTGATTTCTAAGCACTTATTTGAAAAGGTTGGTGGATATACAAATTTAAAGAATAGAGGTTCAGATGATTGGGGAATTTTTGTTAAGTTACTGTGTCTAGAATCTAAAATTTTCATTTGTTTTAGTTGTAATTCTATTTTTTATTATCGTTTGCATTCATCACAAGGCATGAAAATATTAAATATTCGTGCGTCGGTAAGAGAGCAGGTCGAAAAAATCATTCATACAAAGAATATACCTATTTATATGCGTATGCTTATGTATTTTAAGGTGTCTTCATTAACTGTGTATTTACTGAAAATGTTATATTTTATTTTCTATAATCGTACAGATAAAAAACAATAAATTGAAATATGAGAATTTGCTTTTTTTGTAAAATACAAGATCGAGAAAAATTGTTTCTAATAGAATTCTACAATCAAGATATTTCTATATTAAGGAAAATAGATCCTAATTTGAAAATTGCTACTAAATACAGTGAAATAGATTGGAATGTAGATGTAATTTTTGTGTGGTGGTGGACATACGCTTTCTTTCCTGTTTTTATTTCTAAAGCTTTAAGAAAAAAACTTGTTATAACCGGTACTTTTAATTATAGGTGTCCAATGGCATTTTCTGATTATTTTAGAAGACCATGGTGGCAAAGGATATTGATTAAATATTCTATTAAATATGCGAATGTCAATATTCTAGTTTCAAAAAATGAATATGAACAAATTTATAAAGATTGGAATCTTAAAAATATAGTATATTCTCCACATTGTATAGATACTGTAAAGTATTCAAGGGGAATGTATTGCAATAGAGGAAATGAATTGTTTACTATTTGTTGGACAGGAAAAGAAAATGTGAAACGAAAATGTTTGTATGAGATTATAGATTCGGTTGAATTATTGAAAGATAAGTTAGATATGCATCTTAATATTGCAGGACATAAAGGAGATGCTTTTGATGAAGTGAAGAAATATATATCAGAGAAAGGTTTAAATGCTTATATTAGTATTTTAGGTGAAATCTCAGAGAAGGAAAAATTGTGTTATTTGAAAAGCTGTCGTTTCTATTTACAACCTTCACGATATGAAGGGTTTGGGTTAGCTATTGCGGAAGCTATGAGTTGTGGGACTGTAGTCGTAACAACAGATGTTGGAGAAGTTCTAAATGTTGTTGGAAATGCAGGAATAATAATAAGGAATACATTACCGGAAACTATTGCTAATGTTATAGAGGATTATTGGAATAATGATTTAGAGAGTATTAGTATTGCGGCTCATAGTAGGATTGAAACATTATTTTCAATGGCAAGAAGAGAAAAAGATATAATGAATGTTGTGAAAAAGTATAAAGAATAATTATGAAACAGATTATTCAAGATATAAAATCAGGGCGAACTGTGCTTGAAGAAGTACCAGTTCCTCAAGTAAGAGCAGGTTATGTTCTAGTTAAAACGTCTCGTTCTTTAGTATCCTTGGGAACGGAGCGTATGCTCGTGGAGTTCGGAAAGGCGAACCTGATTGATAAGGCACGGCAACAACCGGATAAGGTGGAGCAAGTTTTGGACAAGATAAAGACGGATGGTTTGCAACCGACACTGGAGGCCGTGTTCAATAAGCTAGGGCAACCTTTGCCTTTGGGATATTGCAATGTCGGACGTGTGGTAGCTGTAGGGAAAGGTGTCGCGGAGTTCAAGGTGGACGATCGGGTGGCCTCGAACGGGAACCATGCGGAGTTTGTTTGCGTGCCGAAGAACTTGGTGGCGAAGGTGCCGGATGATATAACGGATGAGGAGGCGGCCTTTACGGTGATTGGCTCGATTGGCTTGCAAGGAATCCGCTTATTGAATCCTCAGTTGGGAGAGACGGTCGTGGTGGTCGGTCTGGGATTGATCGGTCTGGTGGCGGCGCAGTTGTTGAGAGCGAACGGCTGTAAGGTTATCGGGGTGGATTTTGACCAGCAGAAGGTGGATATGGCCGCCTCGAAGGGAATCGTGGCCGTTAATCCGGGCAAAGGTACGGATCCGGTAAGGTTCGTGGAGGATTATACGGGTGGTATCGGTGCGGATGGTGTCTTGATCACGGCCTCCACGCAAAGCCATGAGGTGATCCATCAAGCGTGTGAGATGTCCCGTAAGCGGGGACGGATCGTGTTGGTGGGTGTTATCGGATTGAATATGCGAAGGGATGACTTCTATAAGAAGGAGTTGAGTTTTCAGGTATCTTGCTCGTACGGGGCCGGACGTTATGACGAGGAATATGAGAACAAGGGGCATGATTATCCGTTGGCTTATGTCCGCTGGACGGAAAAGCGTAATTTTGAGACGATACTCCACGCGATCTCTTCCGGATCGTTGGATGTCAAGTCGTTGATAACGGAAGAGGTTGACTTGGTGGATTATGAGGAGATTTACGGCGATATGCGCAAGAAAGGATCGATCGCCTCTATATTGCGGTTTCCCGCTGATTCAAAAATGGAGTCTGTTGTCTCTATCGGCAATAATACCTTTGTGAGTGGAAAGGGCAAGATCGGGATTATTGGGGCGGGCAATTATACCTCCGCCATGGTCATACCTTGCTTGGCTAAGGCCCACGCTAGAATCAAGTATATAGCGAGTGCCCAAGGATTGTCCGCCAAGATATTGGCGAGGAAGGCGGGGGCGGAGAACGCCACGTCGGACTATCAAAATATATTGAAAGATCCGGAGGTGGATTTGGTGATGGTCACGACACGCCATAACCTGCATGCCCGGATGGTGATAGAGGCTTTACGGAATGGGAAAAGCGTGTTCGTGGAGAAACCGTTATGCTTGAATGAGACGGAATTGGATGATATTATACGGGCTTATCAAGGGGCTCCTGAGGGCACGACCTTGACGGTTGGTTTTAACCGGCGTTTCTCTCCGTTCGCCGAGAAAATGAAGCGATTGCTAGGTGACGGACCTAAAAATATAGTGGCGACGATGAACGCCGGATTTATCCCGCAAGAAGTGTGGGTACACGATCTAGAGATAGGTGGAGGGCGGATCATTGGTGAGGCTTGCCATTTTATCGATCTATGTTCCTTCTTGGCGGGCTCGGAGGTCGTGGCGGTCTGCATGAATGCGTTAGGCGAAAATCCGGAGGAGAATACGGATAATGCCAGCATATTGCTTCGTTACGCAAATGGGACGAACGCCGTGATCAATTACTTTGCGAACGGCTCGAAATCGTACGCGAAGGAACGTGTGGAGGTTTTCTCTCAGGAGAGGGTCTTGGTCTTGGATAACTGGCGTAAATTGACCGGGTATGGTTTTAAGGGTTTCTCTTCGATGAAGGCCGGTATGGATAAAGGGCAAAAACGTCAATTTACGTTGTTGAATGAACGTATCCGGGAGGGCGGTAAGCCTTTGATTCCATTTGGGAGTATATTGAATACGACGAAAGCTACTTTCGCTTGCATTACGAGCTTGAAAGAGAGATGTTGGGTGAATCTCTAAAATTATATATTTCTACTCTTCGGAACTTGAGATCTCGCCAAGTTCGTTATCAAGTCTGGTATAGGCTACGGGCATATATTAGGAAATACAGGAGCTTTCGGTATGTATTGTCATTACCGAGAGTGGGACATCCTTTGTCTTTTAAACTTTTCATCTCGAAATATACGGACTTGGATAGTGTTACGGGGCATTTCTCTTTCTTGGGTAAGGAATCCGCTTTTCTAGGATGGAACGATGAGAGCTTTGGTAAGTTATGGTCCTATAATCTAAATTATATGGACTACCTTCATCAAGAAACTATATCTTTCGAACAGGCCGTTTGCTGGATCGATAAGTTTGTCGATGAAATAGAGGGGAATAGGAATGGTCTGGAACCTTATCCGATCGCTTTACGAGGCATCAATTGGATCAAGTTCCTGTCGAAATATCATCCTTATATTCCGGCAGAGAATAAGCGAGAATGGGACTCCTCCTTGTATGCCCAATATAAGATTTTACTGGATAATCTGGAATATCATCTTTTAGGGAATCACTTATTGGAAGACGCTTTCTCCTTGTTATGGGCCGGGCTTTATTTTAAGGATGAGTCGATCTATCAAAAGGCGAAAGACCTATTATTTAAAGAGCTGGAAGAACAACTCCTTCCGGATGGTGCTCATTACGAGCAATCACCGATGTATCATTGTATATTGTTGGATCGGTTGCTGGATTGCTATAATGTCTCTATGAATAATTTGCGGTTTATAGGGCAGGAAGGTCTGAATGAACGCTTACGGGAGAAGGCTAGTAGCATGTTGGGACATTTAGCCTCTGTCGTTTATAAAGATAATACGATACCTCTCCTGAATGATTCCGCTGAGGGAATCGCGCCTTCTCCGACTCAATTGTTTGCATACGCTAAGCGATTGGATATGGATTGGGAAAAGCTTCCGATGGAAGCGTGTGGCTATCGAAAATTGATGGCGGGCCATTGGGAGGCTATCGTGGATGTTGGAGACATAAGGGCCTCTTACCAACCCGGCCATTCGCATGCGGATATGTTCAATTATGAGTTGCGGATAGGGGGTAAGCTTTTCGTTATAGATACCGGAATTTCTACGTATGAAAAGACAGCCCGTAGGCAATACGAGCGTGGCACGGCAGCCCATAATACGGTGATGATAGGGGATAAGAACTCTAGCGAGGTATGGGGAGGCTTTCGTGTGGGGAGGCGGGCAAGGGTGACGCTTCTTAAAGATTCTCCGAATGAGGTGGAGGCTTGGCATGATGGCTTTGGCTCATTGGGTAGGCATCGGCGAAAATTTACGATTGATAAGGATTGTTTTAGGATAGAGGACTCTGTCTCAACTGGCGTGAAAGCCGTAAGCTTGATCCATCTGGCTCCGGATGTGGAGATCATGTCTTGTTCACGGACTGAGATCGTGACGAATATCGCAGCGATAAGAGTGGCCGGCGCATCCTCTGTCGAGATTGTAGATGACCAAGTGTCATTTACGTATAACCGTTTTCACCTATCTAAGACAATTCGTATTCATTTTGTGAAGAGACTTTCTTATACAATCGGTTGATCGTTGTTGGACCATTCTTGATCTGCCTAATATCTTACTTAAAAAATAATACATAATTCTTATGAAAGCATGTTTCATGGGTTTGGGCTATATTGGCCTGCCCACGGCTATTATTGCCGCAAAGCACGGGGTGGATATCGCCGGCGTGGATATCAACGCCCAAGTGGTGGAGGTTACCAACCAAGGGAAATTGCATATCATCGAGCCGGGTATGGAGGAGATGTTGCGGGAGGTGCTGGCCTCCGGACATTTCAAGGCTTACACCGAGCCTCGGGTGAGCGACGCTTATTTCATGGTGGTACCCACTCCCTTCAAGGGGGATCATGAGCCGGACGTATCGTTCGTGGAGTCGGCTACCCGTATGGTGCTTCCTTTGTTGAAGGAGGGGGATTTGTACGTGATCGAGTCTACCTCGCCAGTGGGAACGACCGAACGGATGGCTAGGTTGATTTTCTCGGAGCGGCCGGAACTGGAGGGCAAGATCTATATCGCTTATTGCCCGGAGCGGGTGCTTCCGGGTAACGTGATCCATGAGTTGGTGCATAACGACCGGGTCATCGGCGGCATGGACGAGGCCTCTACCCGTAAGGCGATGGAGTTCTACGGCCAGTTCGTGAAGGGTACGCTTCACCCAACGAATAGCAAGACGGCCGAGATGTGTAAATTGACCGAGAACTCAAGCCGGGACGTGCAGATCGCTTTCGCCAATGAGCTGTCGTTTATCTGCGATAAAGCGGGAATTAATGTGTGGGAGCTGATCGATTTGGCGAACAGGCATCCCCGTGTGAATATCTTACAGCCGGGTTGCGGTGTTGGTGGTCATTGCATAGCGGTGGACCCTTATTTCATCACGGCGGAGTTTCCGATGGAGAGCCGTATGATCTCGACGGCCCGTGAGACGAATAATTACAAGGCTTTTTGGTGCGCTGAGAAAGTGAGGAACGCCATGCTACGGTTTGAGCTGAAGCATGGGCGTAAGCCGGCGGTGGCAATGATGGGCTTGGCTTTCAAGCCTGATATCGATGACTTGCGCGAGTCTCCGGCCAAGGGAATAACGACGAAGGTGTTGCAGTCGTGCAACAACGCTGACATCATGGTGGTGGAGCCGAACGTGTCGGAGCATAAGCTGTTTAAGTTGACCCCTTATAAGGAGGCCTATGAGAAAGCCGACATCGTGGTTTTCTTGGTGAATCATAGGGAGTTTGCGGGGTTGAATTATCGGGATGACGTGGAGGTGCTGGACTTTTGCGGGACATTCAAGAAATAATCGTTCGCTAAATAGAAACGCAGTAATGAGGAAAATAATGTTAGTCTTCGGGACCCGTCCCGAGGCGATCAAGATGGCTCCGCTGGTGAAGGAGTTCCAGAAACATCCGGAGTCGTTCGAGACCATCGTGTGCGTTACCGGACAGCATCGGGAGATGTTGGATCAAGTGTTAAAATTGTTCGAGATCACGCCGGATTATGATTTGAATATCATGAGGCAGGGTCAGGACTTATATGACGTGACCGCCCGTGTCCTTACCGGTATGCGTGACGTGTTGCGTGAGGCGACACCCGATGTCGTGCTGGTGCATGGGGATACCACCACGAGCACGGCGGCCGCCTTGGCCGCTTTCTACCAACAGATACCTGTAGGTCATATAGAGGCCGGCCTTCGTACCCACAACATCTATAGCCCATGGCCGGAGGAGATGAACCGGCAGGTCACGGGGCGTATCGCCACGTATAATTTCGCACCCACGCAGTTGAGCAAGCAGAACTTGATGCGAGAGGACGTGAATCCGGACTCAATCTTGGTTACCGGCAATACGGTGATAGACGCCTTACGGCGAGTGGTGCGTAAGATAAAGACGGACGCTGAGTTGGACAAGGAGCTGGAAGGCGTGCTTTTACGTTCGGGGTATGACGTGAACCGTCTGGTTGAGGGTAAGAGACTGGTGTTGATCACGGGTCATCGCCGGGAGAACTTCGGTGATGGATTCATCCATATGTGTACCGCTATCAAGGACTTGACCCGGAAATATCCGGAGGTGGACTTTGTCTATCCTATGCACTTGAATCCCAATGTGCGCAAGCCGATTCATGAGGTATTCGGTGAGGATCTTTCTCATTTGGAGAATATGTTCTTCATTGAGCCATTGGAATATCTGTCGTTTGTCTATCTGATGGAGAAATCAACGATAGTGCTGACCGATAGCGGCGGTATCCAAGAGGAGGCCCCCGGCTTGGGCAAGCCCGTGTTGGTGATGCGTGATACGACCGAGCGTCCGGAGGCTCTCGCGGCAGGTACGGTGAAACTGGTCGGTACGGACTATGACAAGATCGTGAGCGAGGTCTCGGCGTTGCTTGATGATACTGTTTATTACGATACGATGAGCAAGGCGGTTAATCCCTATGGGGATGGATTGGCTTGCGGAAGGATCGTGGAATTTTTGAACCGGAAGGAATGAGGGTCTTGATCGTTTCTCCCTCTTATCTTCCGGAGATCGGTGCGGCACCCTCACGCATTACGAACATGGCGGAGGGACTGTCCGGCTTAGGGATAAAGGTGGATGTGTTGACTTGCTTACCCAATTATCCCAAGGGACGTATCTTTGATGGATATAGGGGGGCTTTTTCCAAGACAGAGGATGTAAACGGGATAACGGTCTTCAGGTACTGGACGTATGCCTCGATCTCGAGGAGGCCGTTGGTCCGTCTTGCCAGTATGTGCTCTTTCGCCACGACCCTTTGGTGTTTCGCTCTCAAGCGTAAGCATATAAAATCTTATGATAAGGTGATCATCCAGACCCCTCCTGTTTTGGCGGCGGCCTCGGCCATGTTGCTTTTTCGTTGTTGCTACCGGAAAAAGGTGGTACTGAACGTCTCAGACCTTTGGCCATTGTCGGCCGTGGAGCTGGGGGCCATGAAAGAGGGTGGCGTTTATCATAGGGTGATGGGGCGTATCGAGCGGTTCCTTTATCGTAAGGCCACGGCCTGTCAAGGGCAGAGTAAGGAGATCGTGGATTATATAAAACGGTATGAGCCGGGCAAAGCCTCGTTCTTGTATCGGAATTTGCAGCATCGTTTTGTTTTACCGAATCACCCCCCTTCTTCTCGAAAGCCTTTCAGGATCGTCTATGCCGGTTTGCTGGGCGTGGCGCAGAATATATTGGAGTTGATAGAGCGTATCGATTTTAAAGGGATGGGAGCGGAGCTTCATTTATTTGGAGGGGGCAATCAAGCCTTGGAGATAGAGGATTATGTGAGGACACATGATAAAGGGGTCTTTTATCATGGCTTTTTGCCCAAGGAACGGATGCGTGAGGAGCTTACACGTTACCATGCCTCCATTATCCCCTTGACGGTTCGTATAAGGGGGGCGGTACCTTCTAAATTATTTGATTTGCTACCGTTAGGCGTTCCTATCTTGTTTTGCGGAGGCGGCGAGGGCGAGGAGATTGTAAAGGAGAATCAGTTGGGCCTTGTCTCGGCCCCCGGAGATTATGAGCGACTTTCTAAAAATATACAAGCCATGAGCCACTTGCCGGATGAGGAGTATCGACAGCTAAAAGCGAACTGCTTAAGATTATCCCAGACGACTTTCTGTTTTGAAAGGCAACTGGAGGTGTACAAACGTTTTTTATCGGCTTTCTAATTTCAGGATGAAATCCCTTAAACATTTTGCAGGGATGCCCTGTTATAGATATAGTAGTGTGTTTTTCATGGTATTAGATTTTTAGATTAGTAATTAGGTTGTTCATTCAGTTCGGGAGAATAGGATGTTGGTTTCTAAATATGAGAGCCGGAAAGGTGAGAATGATTTCTCTCGTTTCCGGCTATTCTTTTTTATTTAAAACTCGTCATTGGCGTAAAGACTCAATAGGTTTTTCAGCTCATAATCGAATATCTCGTCATCCTTGAAGAAGCGTTTCAATTCGATCTCGGCTGTCTCCGGTGAGTCTGATGCGTGTACGATATTCTCTTGTACGCTCATACTATAATCTCCCCGTATCGTACCGGGAGCGGCGTTTCTACCATTGGTAGCGCCGGCCAAGGTTCTTACTACATGTATGGCATCTACCCCTTCCCAGCAACATACAATTACCGGGCATACACTCATTGCGTCCTTGATACGTTGGAAGAAAGGCTTTTCTTTCAGGTGGGCGTAGTGCTCACTCAAGATCTCGTCAGTTAGCCAAACCATCTTCATGCCGGCCAGACGGAGTCCCTTCTTCTCGAAACGGTTTACGATTTCACCGATCAGCCCTCGCTGAACGGTACAAGGCTTTAAAATAACCAATGTTTTTTCCATAAGATTTATATTAAAAGATTAAACAAATGTTTGATGTCTTGAATACATGTTAACCTTGCGGCGTTTTATGAATGATAGAGGAATAAAGGATGAAATGTTTTTTAGGATATTTCAAGTATATTTCTATCTTATTCCTCCGCAAGTTAATGGGAATAAACAAATAAACGAGCGATAAGTCTGCTAAACTAAACTAATTTAACATACGTTAATTATTGCTTGAGTTGTTAATCCTTCTGTATTCTTTTCCATTTCCGTGGAATTTCCGGATGAGTCTTGAGAAATTCCCTCAAGGTTTGCCGGTTTACTCCCAGTTTCTTGCTGATATATACTTTAGTCTTATGTTCTTTAATATACTGCAAGATCATCTCTTCCTTACCTTTTAGCTTACAGGCTTCCGGTCGCTCTCCTTTTGGACGGCCCAGTTTGGCACCTTGCACTTTTTTCCGAGCCAACGCTTCTTTCGTTCGTTGCGAAATCAGGTTGCGTTCAATTTCGGCGCTTAGGCTAAATGCGAATGCCAAGATTTTACTGTTAATGTTATTTCCGAGTTCGTAACCTTCCTTTACCGTAAATACAATGATGTCTCTTTCCATACATTGATGAAGGAAGCTCATAACTTGCATAAGATTACGTCCGAGACGTGACAGTTCCGTCGTGATCAGGATGTCGCCTTTACGTATTTGCTTTAATAATTTACCAAGTTGGCGATCGGCGATTACTTTTGTCCCGCTGATCGTCTCATCTACCCACCTGTCGATTCTCATGTTCCTCGATTTTGTGAATTTCTCAATCTCGAATCGCTGGTTTTCAGTAGTTTGTTTGTCTGTACTGACTCTTACATAACCGTATACCATATGTCCTATATTTAATTAAACAACAACCAAGATACTGGAAACGGATTGATTGATAGTGTGTTTTAGTAAAAACAAACTTTTTTATGGGTGTGTTAAAGAAGTTGAGTGGGTTTGAACTCCATACAAATTGTAATAAAAAGGGTTAATGGATATCCGTATAGAAAATTTAAGTTACTTTTGCTTTCGAAAAATAAGATGGAGTCTTAGAATGATCATGGGTATGAAAAAGTTATTGTCTTTACCTCCAAATTTGGTAGATTGTTTCCATGCGGTAGAGCATGTAAGTACAGAGGAATGGTTTTGCACCTCGGATCCGGTAGGCGCCCGCTTAGGATCCGGGGGAGGAACGACTTGGTTGTTGGAGGCCTCCCGGCGAAAAGAGGCTCCGGATGTACCGACGGAAGAGTGGTTGGGACAGGAGAAGCGTATCTTGTTGCATGCCGGAGGGCAAAGCCGCCGTTTGCCCGGATATGCGCCATCCGGGAAAATATTGACTCCGATCCCTGTGTTTCGCTGGGCAAGAGGGCAGAGGTTATCCCAGAACTTATTGTCTTTGCAATTACCTCTTTATGAACGGATCATGAAAAAGGCACCGGAATCGCTTCATACCTTGATCGCTAGCGGTGACGTATATATCCGTGCTAACCAGCCTTTGCAGGAGATTCCTGAGGTAGATGTGGTTTGTTACGGTTTATGGGTCGAGCCTTCGTTGGCCAAGAATCACGGGGTTTTTGTATCGAGCCGTAAGTCTCCGGACACTCTGGACTTCATGCTACAGAAGCCTTCGTTGGAAACTTTGGGGGAATTGGCGGGTAGTCATTTATTCTTGATGGATATCGGTATCTGGCTGCTAAGCGACAAGGCGGTGCGGTTATTAATGAAACATTCCTATACCGAGGATGGCAAGGCGATGAAGGCGTATGATTTATATGCTGAGTTCGGGTTGGCTTTGGGGAAGAATCCACGTATCACGGACTCGGAGTTGAATCAGCTTTCAGTAGCGATTCTGCCGCTTCCGGGTGGAGAGTTCTATCATTATGGAACTAGCCGTGAGTTGATCTCCTCTACATTGGCGGTACAGAACTTAGTTAGGGATCAACGTGCGATCATGCAGCGTAAGGTGAAACCACATCCCGCCATGTTTGTGCAGAATGCGGTGTTACACCAGAAATTGACCGCTGAGAATTCGGAATTATGGATAGAGAATAGTTATATCGGTGAGAATTGGACGTTACGTGGCCAGCAAATTATAACGGGTGTTCCGGAGAATAATTGGAACTTATCTCTTCCGGAAGGTGTCTGTGTAGATGTTGTCCCGGTAGGGGAAGCTAATTGGGCGGCAAGGCCCTATGGTTTTAATGACTTGTTTAAAGGGGCCTTGTCTGATGTGTCTACCTTGTTTATGGGGAAACCTATCTTGACTTGGGCGATGGAGCGAGGGATCACCTTGGGAGGGAATGAGGATATACAAAACGCACCTTTGTTCCCTATTTGCCAAACCGTGGATGAGCTGGGAAAAGTGCTGCGCTGGATGATTACGGAGCCGGATAGGGAAGAGGGAAAGCATATTTGGCTTTCCGCCCGAAAATTATCGGCGAATGATTTGTCCGATCAAGCGAATTTACGCCGTTTAGTAGCTCAGCGAGAAGTTTTCCGTAAAAAAGACTGGTCATTATTGGCCGCTAATCATGAGAAAAGTGTATTCTATCAATTGGATCTTTCGGATGCGGCGGAAAGCTTCGCCAAAGACAAGATTGTCTTACCGAAAGCCCTTCCCGAGGATAATCCGTTGATGAAAAGGATACATAATCATATGTTCCGTTCTCAGGTGATGAAGATCTCGGGGGTAGCGTATAAGGAGGAGGAGCAAAAGGCTTTCGCTTTGTTGCGGGAGGGGCTGGTCGGTTCCGTCCTCGGAAGTAAGCAGCAGCCGTGTTTGAATGTCTATCGGGACCAGATCGTATGGGGACGTAGTCCGGTACGTATCGATTTGGCAGGTGGGTGGACAGATACGCCGCCCTATTGCTTATATGCGGGTGGAAACGTGGTGAACGTGGCGATCGAGTTAAACGGGCAACCACCACTACAAGTCTATATCAAGCCTTCCGATACCCATAAGATTATCCTTCGCTCGATCGATCTGGGAGCGATGGAGGTTATCTCTTCATGGGATGAGCTTCGTGATTATAATAAGGTAGGATCGCCGTTTTCCATCCCGAAAGCGGCTTTGGCCTTAGCGGGATTTGTCCCGGAATTCTCGGCGGAGGCTTATGCTTCTTTGGATGTCCAGCTGGAAGCTTTTGGTAGCGGGCTGGAGATTACCTTGTTGGCGGCGATACCGGCGGGTTCCGGTTTAGGCACTAGCTCGATCCTCGCGGCTACCGTGCTGGGTGCTATCTCTGATTTTTGTGGCTTGGCTTGGGATAAGAATGAGATCGGAAACCGCACCTTGATTTTAGAACAATTGCTGACTACCGGCGGGGGATGGCAAGATCAATACGGTGGTGTATTGCACGGTTTGAAACTCTTGCAAACGAACGAGGGTTTTAATCAGAATCCTTTGGTACGTTGGCTGCCGGAATATTTGTTTACTGATCCGGAATACCGGCCTTGTCATCTTCTTTATTATACGGGAATTACTCGTACGGCGAAAGATATTTTGTCGGAAATCGTACGGGGTATGTTCTTGAATAGCGAGGCGCATTTAGGTCTTTTGTCCGAGATGAAAGCCCATGCGCTCGATATGTACGAGGCGATCCAATGCGGAGATTTCGTGACTTATGGTAAATTGGTCGGAAAGACTTGGGAGCAAAATAAGGCACTCGATTCCGGAACGAATCCGGCGGCGGTGGAAGCTATTATCTCCAAGATACAGGCTTATGCCTTGGGATATAAACTTCCGGGAGCAGGCGGTGGTGGTTACTTATATATCGTAGCGAAAGACCCGGGTGCGGCCCTGCAAATCCGAAAGATATTGACTCTTTCTCCACCCAATTCGAACGCCCGGTTCGTGGAGATGAGCTTGTCGAATAAGGGGCTTCAGATTAGTCGTTCGTAGGTTCGTGCCACGCCGGTATAGGCGAGGGCACACGCCAGTATAGGTGTTGGCTTACGCTGGTATAGATACAGGCCTATGCCTATACTGCTGAGGGGCGTTGCGTATATACGTGTGTATTTTTGCCTGTTTTGTTGCTAATTGGAATATATTGCATGTGTTTTGGAACATTTATATAAATGATCCTGTTGTACTTTTGCGGAGTTTAATGAGGTGTCAGATCTGATGGGGAAGAGAATTGTTTTTATATGGCTTTTATTGGCGTTCGCTTGGGTAGCGAAGAGCCAGAACTACATGATAAAAGGAATCGTGACTGATTCCATTACGGGAGAACCTTTGCCTTATGTGGCTGTGATTTTGAAGGGAACTACGATAGGTGCTACGACAGATCTGGATGGGGCTTTTACGCTCTCCTCTTCATCTAAGGTACGTACTTTACAGGTCTCTTATTTGGGTTATACGGAGAAAGAATTGAAATTCGTTCCGGGTAAAGCGGAACATTTGAAGATTCAGCTAGCTCCGACAAGTATTAATTTGTCGGAGGTGATCATCAAGCCGGGAAAGGAAAGATATCGGAAGAAGGATAATCCTGCGGTTACCTTTATCAAAAACGCTATCGCACGTCGGGAGAGCAACGATCCTCGTAATCATGATTATTTTCGGTATGATCAATACGAGAAGATGGTCTTCGCTATGAACGATTACCAACCGAAACCGAAAAAGGATGGAAAGGCGGGAAAGTTTGACTTCTTGACTGAGTTTATCGATACGTTGGAGGTGGGAAAGACGATCTTGCCGGTATCCGAACGTGAGAAAATCCAGACCGTTTATTATCGTAAAGACCCGAAGACGGAAAAGAGGGTCGTTCAGGCTACGAAAGCGGCTGGTGTGGATGAGGTCTTCTCACGAGACGGTATGCAACAGTTCTTGAATGAGGTATTCCGGGAAGTGAATATCTTCCAGAATGATATTCCTTTGTTCTTGAACCGTTTCGTAAGCCCTATGTCTACGATGGGACCTAACTTCTCTAAATATTATTTGCTAGACACGGTGGAGGTCGCCGGACAGAAGTGTGTGGATTTGGGTTTCGCTCCGTTTACTCCGGAGACGTTCGGCTTTACGGGACATCTTTTTATCACGTTGGATTCTACTTATTTCGTGCAGAAGGTTAAGTTGAATGTCCCGAAGAAGATCAACTTGAATTTTGTCGGTGGAATGACGATCGAGCAGACTTTCGACCGTGCCCCGGATGGGACTCGTATCATTACGAAAGATGATATCAACGTGGACTTCAAATTGACGGAGAAATCGAAAGGAATGTATGCCCGCCGTTTGAATATCTATTCGAATCAAGCGTTTGAGGGACCCGATGATCCTAAAGTATTCGAGGAGAGCGCACCTATTATTATACCGATGGAAGCTTATCGCCGTTCGGCGGATTTCTGGGAGGAGAATCGTCCTACTGAGGCGGGAACTCGCAAGCAGAATAACGTGGAGTTGCTAATGGCGAAACTTCGTTCCGTTCCTATTTTCTATGTGACGGAGAAGGTTGTTTCGATCCTTACCTCCGGTTATATCGCGACGAATAAGATTCCGGAGAAGAGCAAGTTCGAGTTTGGTCCGATGAACACCTATATCAGTGGTAACGCGATTGAGGGGGCCCGCTTCCGTGTCGGTGGAACCACGACAACGGCGTTCAGTAAACGTCTTTTCTTGGATGGTTATTTGGCTTATGGATCGAAAGACCGCAAGTTGAAATATGATGGTATCGTAGAATATTCTTTTATCGACAAGAAGGATTATCGGAAAGAATTTCCCGTGCATTCTATTCGCTTCGAGTACCTATATGATATCAACCAGTTAGGTCAGCAGTATATGTATACCAACAAGGATAATATGTTCTTAGCCTTGAAGCGGCAGAAGGATACACGTGCCACCTATTTAAGGAATATGGAACTGACCTATTACCGTGAACATTATAACGGCTGGGCTTATGGGGCGGTACTTCGGAATTTTAAGGAATACTCAACCGGTTACGCTGCGTTCGACCGTATCGGTCCGGATGGCCAGATCACGGCTACCGATTCCTACCGGATGTCGGAAGTGGAGTTTAAGTTCCGTTTTGCCCCGAATGAGAAATTCTACCAGACTCGTAATTACCGTTATCCGATTACGCTTGACGCACCGGTATTCACCTTGAACCATACGATGGCTTTCCAAGATGTATTAGGTAGTTCGTATGATTATCAGAAGACGGAGATCGGTATCCAGAAACGCTTCTGGTTCTCTGCTTTCGGTTATGTGGATATTCTCGCTAAAGCAGGTAAAGTTTGGACAAAAGCCCCTTATCCTTTGTTGATCTTGCCAAACGCAAACTTGTCGTATTTGGTGCAACCGGAATCTTATACGAATATGAATGCGATGGAGTTCATCAACGATGAGTACGCTTCGTGGGATATTACTTATTTCATGAACGGAGCCTTGTTGAACCGTATCCCGCTTATCAAGAAGTTAAAATGGAGAGAGGTCTTTTCTTTCCGGGGTATGTTCGGACACTTGACGGATAAGAATAATCCGTATATCAGTGAGCAGAATGAGGGCTTGTTCTTATTCCCGCAGGGCTCTTACCTGATGGACCCGTCTACTCCTTATATGGAGGCGGGTGTCGGTATCGAGAATATCTTTAAGTTCTTGCGTTTGGATTATGTATGGCGTCTGACCTATAAGGATCATCCGGGCATCCAGACAAAGGGTATACGTTTTATGATGAAACTGACGTTCTGATACTTTTTATTTCCAGTCGCTGAACTCAAAGCTCAATTGTTCCCAACGGTCTTTCGTATGAGGCTCCTCTTTTACGGGGTTTGATACGGATAGGCCGATCAGTCGGATGGGATGTTCGGTATATTCCACTTCTTTCAGCAATTCCTTGGCCAAGGGAAGGATCTTATCTAAGGTTGTTAACTCTTCCGGACGGCTGAGGCTTCTCGTGATTTGGTTGAAATCATGGAACTTGACCTTTAAGGTCAGTGTGTTTCCCTTGAATCCGGAACGTTCCAGCCTGCCGATAAGTTCGGTCGCTACGTGATAAAGCTCGATGATAACAGAGGATTTGCGGGAGATATCTTTTTCTAGCGTATGCTCGCAACCTACCGACTTCCGGATTCGTACCGCTTCTACGGGACGGTTGTCTATACCTCTGGCAAACTCATAATAAAGTATTCCCGCCTTTCCGAACTGGCGGGTAAGCATCTCCCCCGAACATTCCCGTAATTGCAGTCCGTTGTGGATACCGAGTGTATGCATTTTCCGGGCTGTTACGGGGCCTACTCCCCAAAAGGACTCAATGGGAAGACGTGCTATGAAATCGAGGGCTTGGCTTGGATGGATGGTGCATAATCCATTGGGCTTCCGATAATCCGAGGCTATTTTCGCTAGAAATTTGTTGTAGGAGACTCCCGCTGACGCTATCAGGTTCAAATTATCCCAGATCCGTTTCTTGATCTCCTTGGCGATATCTACAGCGAGAGAGATGCCTTGTTTATTATCGGTGACATCCAAGAAGGCTTCATCCAAGGAAAGGGGTTCTATGATATCCGTATAATCATGGAAGATCTCGTGGATCTGGCGTGAGACGGATTTATATACGTCCATCCTTCCGTGTACGAATATCAGGTCCGGGCATAAACGTTTGGCTTTTTGAGACGCCATGGCGGAACGTACCCCATATTTCCGGGCTTCGTAGCTAGCGGCAGCTACTACGCCTCGCTGCTCCGCATGCCCGACCGCTAGGGGTTTTCCTCGCAACTCCGGATTGTCTCGTTGTTCCACCGAGGCATAAAAGGCATCCATATCGATATGTATGATCTTTCTCAAGATAGCTCTTTTATTACTGGTATTTACGATAACCCTTCGTCTGTTTATGAAGCCGATAATCGCATTATAAGATCTCTACGGAGTTAATGACGATATTCTCGGTCGGACGATCTTGCTTGTTGGTCTTGGAGGACTGTATGGCGTCTACGACATCCATGCCTTCTACCACTTCGCCGTAAACCGTGTATTGATTGTCGAGGAACGGTACGCCACCTACATTCTTGTAAGCCTCACGGAGTTCCGGGTTTAACTTTACCTCGTCTTTCCGCTTCTCGGCCTCCAGCTCGGTCTTGCCGATCAAGGTATCACGAAGGATCGCCAGTTCTTCCTTGTTACCACTGCGATAGAATTCCATGATCTTAGGCTTGTTCTCGTTTTGCAGGCGGGCGAATATCTCTTGTTTCAGACGGCCTTCCAGTTGCTTTTCCATCTGGTTCAACTCTTGTTCCGAATACTTTTTCCCCGTTACGATATAGAATTGGGAGGCGGAAGAGGCCTTTTCCGGGTTCACTTCGTCTCCGGTACGTGCGGCGCAAAGGGCTCCTTTCTTATGGAAATATTTCGGGTAACGGAATTCGGCGGGAACGGTATAGCCCAGATCGCCCGCTCCCAGTTGCTTGTTCATCGGGGCATCCTTGGAAGTTACGTCACCTCCTTGTATCATGAAATCCTTGATCACACGGTGGAACAGCAAGCCGTTATATTGCCCTTCTTGTACCAACTTGATAAAGTTATCACGATGTAATGGCGTGTCGTTATATAATTTCAGCTTTATATCTCCTTTGTTGGTGTGCATAAGCACCCTTGTCTCAGTTGCTTGATTTTCCATTTTACTTATTTTTCTATGAGTTTCATTGACTTGATCTTTATGTTCTTCGTGGGTCTGTCATCGGCGTTCGTCTCGACGAACTGTATCTTATCCACGACTTTCATACCCTGTATAACCTCTCCGAACACCGTATAGTTGCCGTCCAGATGAGGCGTTCCGCCTTCCAGCATATAGGCTTCTTTTTGCTCCGGCGTAAACTCGATGCCTTTCTCCTTGGTCATCTTATCTAGCTCCATCTCCGTAAAGAACTTTCCGGTCACGATATAGAATTGAGTCGCTGATGAGGCCTTCTCGGGATTCTCCTCATCCGGGGTACGTGCGGCACAGAGCATTCCCCGCTTATGGAAATATTTCGGATACACGAACTCGGCGGGGATGGTGTAATCTAGATCTCCGTCGCCCAGATGTGCGTCCAAGGGAGCGTCTTTCGAGTTGATATCGCCTCCTTGTATCATGAATTGCTTGATAACCCGATGGAACAATAATCCATCGTAACGGTGTTCTTTTACGTTCTTGATAAAATTATCCCTGTGCAACGGCGTGTCGTTGAACAGTTTCACCTTAATCTTACCCATATCCGTATCAATCAGCACCAATGTCTCAGTCTCTTGCGCATGCAGCGGGCATAGCGAAAGCATAAATACCGAAACAAACAACATCGTAAGAATCCGTCTCATATTTATTTCTATTAGTTTTAGATGGACAAAAATAAGAATAAATATCGATATCTATGATCAAAGGAATAGGTCTAAACATGATTTCTTTGGTAGGAAACTGTAATAGCGTTACAAACATCTGTAATATATGCACATCGTTTTATGTTGAATCTAGGTAATTTTGTCATAGAAATTTAAAACTCTAAATTCAATATACTATGAGAGCAAGTATCTTAGCTATTTTAATTTTAGGGGGGATTGTCTTAAACATAAAGGCTCAGTTTTCTTATAATGAAAAGGGTCAAGCCATCCCTCCTGCATCACAACCTTTCGGCAAAGAGGCTTTTGAGCCAACCGGGCATACGGTTATACGCTGGTTGGGGAACGCTGGCTTTCTGATTAATAGCCGTGGTACGTGTTTGATGGTCGATCCTATGTTGAAGGGATTTGATATACCTTTGTTAATAAATATGCCGATCGCCCCTAAAGATGTTCCCCATTTGGATGCGGTATTGATCACTCATTGCGACAATGATCATTACAGTGTTCCTACTTGTACGGAAATGTCTTCTGTATGCCGGGAATATCATTCTACATTCTACATGGATTCTTTGATGGAAACACAGGGTTTGAACTCTTTCGGACATCGTATCGGGGAGACTTTTAATGTCGGTCCGATTTCTATCAAGTTAACCCCGGCTTACCATACGTGGCAAAATGAGTATCCGGGATATACGCGTGAATTTAAGGTTGAAGATTATTGTGGTTTCCTCATGAAAACACCGGATGGCTTAATTTGGGCACCGGGAGATTCCCGCTTTCTTCCTGAGTTCTTGGAATTACCTGCCCCGGACGTGATTTTTTTTGATTTTTCGGATGATTCATGGCATATAGGATTGGAGGGAGCCATAAAGATCGCAAATGCTTATCCTAAAGCGCAGCTTCTCCTGTCTCATTGGGGAACGGTGGATGCTCCCGATATGAAACCATTCAATGCCGACCCTAAAATGCTAGAAGAGCGTATCTTCAATCCGGAACGTGTTCATGTCTTAGCCCCGGGAGAAGCTTTTGACCTTGTAGCTCTCAGCTCTAGCGAGGGTGAACAAAGTGCCGAGACATTGATTTTCCCTGCTGACGCAAAGGCTTCGTCGGAGTATAATACGGGGGATGTCTATGTCTCCTTGTTGAAGGAGTCTGGTAATACGATGATTGCGCATTTTATATTCAAACCTTACAGTCGTAATTTCTGGCATTACCATCCGGATGCCGAGCAAACCTTGTTAGTACTTGATGGAGAAGGATATTATCAAGAGGAAGGAGGAGAGAAACGTGTGATCCGGAAGGGTGATGTGATCGTGACACCTCCTAATGTACGCCATTGGAATGGGGCGACACCGGGTAGCTCTATCGTGTGTATGACCATTACGGAACATGCGATCGAGAATCATGCCGTACAGCTCCGGGCTGTGACGGATAAGGAGTATGACCGATGAAATTGGTATATCTATCTGTGGTTTTGATACATGTTTGGATGTAGGAACGTAGTATTTTTGCCGTGAATGGAATATTAATTAGAAAGGTCATAAGTTATGAGAAAGTACAATGAGATAAGCCGTCGGGGATTTTTGAGGTCGGCGGTATTGGCAGGAACAGGGATATGTGCTTCTTCCGTATTCAATGGAATGGTTGCCTGTGAGGGCGTGAACAGGCAAGGACCCTCGGCCTTGGATTGTAAAACTAATGCCGTGGTCGGTGTAAAGCGGACATTGGGAAGTGGTACGGCTTCCATGGTTGTATCGGCTATGGGATTTGGTTGTATGGGATTGAATCATCATCGCGGCCAGCATCCCGGCAAGAAGCAAGTAATCGCTTTGGTACATGAGGCCATCGATCGTGGCGTTACTTTGTTCGACACGGCAGAGAGCTATGGTTATCAAACGAATGAACGATTAGTTGGCGAAGCGTTGAAAGGTTATTCGGACCGGGTATTTGTAACTACTAAATTTGGGCATAAGTTTGTGGATGGCGTACAAATCAAGACAGAGGAAGATAGTTCTCCCAACAATATACGTAAGGTGTGCGAGAATTCGCTTCGCAATCTTGGAGTAGAAACTCTCGGTATGTTTTACCAGCATCGTGCGGACCCGAACACTCCGATTGAGGTCGTCGCTGAGACTGTGAACGAATTGATCAGAGAAGGCAAGGTATTGCATTTCGGACTTTGCGAGGTGAATGCCGATACCATCCGCCGTGCCCATAGGATCTGCCCTGTTACGGCTATACAGAGTGAATACCATTTGATGCATCGTGCCGTGGAGGATAGCATATTGCCGTTGTGTGAGGAACTGGGTATTGGCTTTGTTCCTTATAGTCCGATAAATCGAGGCTTTTTGGGAGGCTTGATTAACGAGTATACTCGGTTTGATCCGGAAAACGACAATCGTCAAGATTTACCTCGTTTTCAACCGGAAGCTATCCGTGCCAATATGCGGATCGTGGAAGTGCTGAATGCTTTTGGGAGGACACGGGGGATCACGCCCGCGCAAGTTGCCTTGGCATGGTTAATGAATAAGAAACCTTGGATCGTAGCTATACCGGGAACTACGAAGCTGTCTCATCTGGAGGAGAATTTACGTGCTGCGGATATCATTTTCACCGCCGGTGAGATGAGGGAATTGGAGGATGCGGTTTCCGCTATCCCTGTAGTGGGAAGCCGTTATAACGCGTTACAAGAATCAAAAGTACAGAAATAGATTTAGCTATCGGAAATATGAGACCTGTTTTTATACTTAGTATCATTCTTTTGCTTGTTGGATGTAAACAGCGAGATGAGCGTGTCCTGATGGTGGATGAGCAAGGCAGCTTCGCTGTTGGAGGTACGGTCTTGGTTGATTCATTAGGGCATACTTATCATGGCGACCATGCGTACGTATTTTATCAAAAGCCGGTCGGAGCGAGGAAATACCCATTGGTATTCGCCCATGGTGTAGGGCAGTTTTCTAAGACATGGGAAACCACACCCGACGGGCGTGAGGGCTTCCAGAATATTTTCTTACGTTGCGGGTTTAGTGTCTATCTTGTCGATCAGCCTCGTAGAGGGAACGCCGGTAGAGGTACGGAGAGCGTGACAATTTCCCCGGCGTTTGACGAGGAGGTTTGGTTTAACCGTTTTCGTGTAGGTATCTGGCCGGATTATTTTGAAGGAGTACAGTTTAAGCGGGATAAGGAAACCTTGGACCAATATTTTCGTCAAATGACGCCGACTATTGGCACGACGGATTTTGAGGTCTATTCGGATGCCTACGCCGCTTTGTTCGACAAGATAGGCCCGGGCGTATTTATTACCCATTCGCAAGGCGGGCCCGTTGGATGGAATACATTGCTTAAGACGAGAAACATTAAGGCTATCGCGTCATACGAACCGGGTGGAGCGGTTCCTTTTCCGGAAGGGCAATTGCCGGAGGAGGCTAAGTTTATTACGCTTTCCAAGAAAATGGAAGGCATTGAAGTACCTATGTCCGTATTCATGGAATATACCAAGGTCCCTATCGTCATTTATTATGGAGATAATTTACCCGAGACTGATGAGCGTCCGGAGTTATATGAATGGACACGCCGTTTGTACTTGATGAAGATATGGGCAAAAATGCTGAATGATCTGGGTGGGGATGTCACCGTTATTCAT